>OGST01000002.1_pt1 | contig 275803 bp, 250 predicted proteins | sample 1574021 | NCBI WGS metagenome assembly OGST01 (sample SAMN03295847, study PRJEB24534) | human gut metagenome | isolation source: fecal sample 7 from infant 6 | host: Homo sapiens | place: USA: Pittsburgh, PA | collected 2014-07 | reverse complement strand
CCTAGTTCTATTTATTTAATTATACATAAAAGTACCTTACAGAATAGACTTTTTTTATATTGTCTATCCTATAGGGTACATTTTAAATTTTGTGGTCAATATCCGTTTTTTTTATAATAAATGTGATAATATATTATAAGAATATAGTATTGTTATAATGAAGTTAAAGTTTTGTTAAGAACATTATATATATTGAGGAAAAGTGTTAATATTATGTAAGAAGATTAGAATACATTAAAAATAATTAAGGCGTATTTTAGGAGGGAAACATTGAATTTATTAAGTTTAAATGTAATGGAAAAAGAAGAAGATTTTTTAAAAATTGAACAAGATAGTTTTACAGTAGTATTTACTAATGCTGAAAATGGACGTAGTTTCAATAGAAATACTGAAACTGGAATTAATGAATTAAATTCTTTAAAAAATAAATTTTCAGTAAAAGATGTAGTGTATTTAAAGCAAATACATAGTGATAAAATACTAAATTACAAATTAGGAGAGAATGACTTTAATAGTAATGAAGGAGATTCCATTGTTACAGATGAAAGAGAAGTTATAATAGGAGTATTTACAGCAGATTGCGTGCCTATTATACTTGTTGATGATACAAAAGGTGTGGCTGCAGCTATACATAGTGGCTGGAGAGGAACATTTGAATCAATTACATTTAAAACTGTTGAAAAAATGAAAAGCGAATTTGGTTGTGAAGATATAAATATTAAAGCTTTTATAGGACCTCATATAAGGCAGTGCTGTTATGAGATATCAGAGGAATTAAAAAATAAATTCTTGGAAAAGAAAAAAATGATTAATCCTGAAATACTTTTTGAAAAAAGAAATTTAAATTTAGAAGCTTGTATAGTACAAGATTTGAAAGAGTCTGGACTAAGAGATGAAAATATAAATAGTTTAAATTTATGTACACATTGTAGTGAAGAAATTAAACTTCATTCGTATAGAAAATCAGATGGAGCATATGGAAGAATGTTTGCTTTTGTTATTTTACATTAAGGGGGAGATGTAATGACTAGAGAAAAGATATTAATAGTAGATGATGAGGAGCACATAGTAGAACTTTTAGACTTTAACTTAAAAAACTCTGGATATGAAACATTTATTGCAACAGATGGGATTGAAGCAGTTAGGATAGCAAAAGAAGAAAAGCCTAACTTAATTCTTTTAGATTTAATGATACCAGGTATGGATGGTTTTGATGTATGTAAGGAAATAAAAAAGGATAAAGAAATGAAGAATACATCAATAATAATGCTGACTGCAAAGGGAGAAGAACTTGATAAAATATTAGGTCTTGAACTTGGAGCTGATGATTATATTACAAAGCCATTTTCTGTTAGAGAACTTCTTGCTAGAGTAAAAGCTGTATTAAGAAGAACTGCATCATTTAATATGGAAGAAAATGATATATATGAATCAAAGACTTTGAAAGTTGACTTTGAACGTCATGAAGTTAAAATACAAGGTAATAAAGTAGATTTAACATTAAAGGAATTTGAACTTCTTCAGATTCTTATAAAAAATAAAGGAAAAATACTCAAGAGAGAAATGCTTTTAGATAAAATTTGGGGATATGAATATATTGGTGAGACAAGAACAGTTGACGTACATATACGATATCTCAGAAAGAAAATTGAAGAGGATGATAAAAATCCTAAATTTATTGAAACTATAAGAGGAGTTGGATATAGATTTAATCCTATTTAATGTTATGAAGAATAAAATATTAAGTCTTGTTATAATAACAGTATTATCTGCAATATTAATGGTAACATGCCTATTTACTGTAGTTACAAATGTAGAGCAGATAAAAAGTACAAAAGATTCTCTTAAAAGTATTAATTTTTTAATTGCTCAATCTGGAAATGAAGTTACAGATAAAATTAAACAATATGATAATATTAAAATTAATGAAATGAAATTAAGGTTTACGCTTATAAAAACAGATGGTTCAGTAGTATATGATAGTGAAAGTAACACTACTGAAAATCATAGTGATAGAGACGAAGTAATACAGGCTTTAGAATATGGGGAAGGATATGTGAGCAGATATAGTAAAACCATGGATTTGAATTACATTTATTATGCAACAAAAATAAATGATGATTTGATAATAAGAAGTTCTGTTCCTGTAAATACCATAAAATTAACTCAGCGTGAAAGAATAAAATATTATATACCACTAGTATTTGTTACTGTGATTTTTTCTATATTTTTATCTTTAAGGTTAGTAAGAAAAATTGTTGAACCTGTAAAAGAGCTTGAAAGTGTAACATTAAAAATGGCTAATGGTGATTATAAAATAAGAGCTAAGGTAAATAGTAATGATGAACTAGGAATTTTGGGTGATAGTTTTAATCATATGGCAGATGAACTTCAGCTAAAAATTCAGGAAGTTGTAAATAACCAAACAAAATTAGAATCCATATTTAATAGCATGGATAGTGGTGTGGTTGCAGTTGATAATGAAAACAATGTGATTTCAATTAATCCGGCAGCAGAGCTTCTTCTTGGAATTAAGAAAAGTATTGTTGGGGAAAAATTAACAGATTATGTTTCAGATCATGAAATAAATGGATTTTTAATGGACTCAGAAGAGGAGGATAAAGAAATAACAATACTTCATCCTATTGAAAGAAACATTAAAATAAAAAAATCTGAAATGATAGATAAAAAAATTAATCTTGGAAAAGTAATAAGTTTTCAGGATATAACGGATATGAAGAGAGTTGAACTAATGAGAAGTCAATTTGTTGCAAATGTATCTCATGAGTTAAAAACTCCATTAACTTCTATTAAAGGATTTGCTGAAACTTTAAGAATTGTTGATGATAGTGCTACTAGAGAGAAATTTTTAGATATAATAGACAAAGAGGCAGAAAGACTTACACGGCTTATAAATGATATATTAGTATTATCTAATATTGAAAGTAATCTTGTTGCAGATGTAGAAGAGTTCAGGCCGGGGATAGTTATTGAAGAAACTTTAAATATTGTAAGAAAAACTGCGAGAAATAGAAATGTGTCTGTTGAATTTGAAGATAATAGTAGTGAATGTATATTAGGAGATAGAGACAAGTTTTATCAGCTTGTGCTGAATTTAATCGAGAATGCAGTTAAATACTCCAAAGAAAAAGAAGGTTATGTTAAAATATCTAGTCATAATGATGGCGGATATTATCATCTTAAAATACAAGATAATGGGATAGGGATACCTGATGAAGATATATCGCGTATTTTCGAAAGATTTTATAGAGTTGATAAATCTAGGAAAAAAGGCGGCACCGGATTAGGTTTAGCTATTGTCAAACATATTGTTAAAATATTTAATGGTGAAATTAATGTTAAGAGCAAACTAGGTGAAGGAACTACATTTGAAGTTAAAATTCCATATATGTAAAAGTGATTATGTATTTTAAAGCAGAAAGTTTATTTTCTGCTTTTTTTTATTCAACATAATAAGTGAAAGAATATTTTAAGAAACATAGGGGATTTGTATTAATAGCAATAGTATATCTAATGTAAAAATTTTATTAAAAATAGACTGTTGTGAGCCAATTTGGATTTGTATCCATAATGAATGATGAAGAAATGTTAAATTTATATTAGTAGATATTATAAAAACAAATCTAATTTGTAAAGATGAGAAAATTTAATATAAGGCATGTAATATTAAATTTAGGTGATTAATAAAGAAGAAAACAGCACATACTATTCTTGAATAAATATTATAAGTACTTATAAATTTGTAAAATAAAGTTTTATAAAAAATGCATATGTTAAATATTTTTAACATAGTTCCAATACAACTTAACATATCTCTAATAATTCTTTAACTTAAAGCGTTTATTATAGAACATGTAAGGTAAATGAATTCAAAATTATTTTGATCAGGGGGAACTAAGATGAAAAGAAAGTCTTTAAAATTATTAGCAAGTGCTCTTTTAATTACAATGATGGGGGTAGGAATGATTGGATGCGGAAGCAGCAACAATGATACAGGAGCAGATAAAAGTGCTGATACAACTAAAGAACAAAGCGTAAGTGGATCAATAACAATTAGTGGATCTTCGGCATTATTACCATTAATGGAACAATCAATAGAAAAATTTAATGAAAAGTATCCAGAAGTGGAAATTAGCGCACAAGCAGGTGGATCTGGAACAGGTCTTACTCAAGTATTAGATGGAACAGTTAATATAGGAAACTCAGATATATTTGCTGAAGATAAATTAGAAGCAGATCAAGCGAAACAATTAGTTGACCATAAAGTAGTAGCTCAAGGATTTGCAGTAGTAGTAAGCAAATCATTAGGAATAGATAATTTAACAAAAGATCAAATTAAAGATATATTCTCAGGAAAAGTAACAAACTGGAATCAAATAACTAAGGAAGATGGAACTGCAGGTCCAGATAAAGAAATCTTTGTAGTTCACAGAAAGAGTGGGTCAGGAACAAGAGCTACTTTTGAAGAAAAAATCTTAGATGGTGATAAGAGTTTAGAAAATGACTCAATTGGAGTAATGCAAGATTCAAATGGTGCGGTTTTAACAGCTATGAAGCAAAATGAAGGTGCTATTAGTTACTTAGGTCTTGCTTACATGAATACAGACGAAGCAAAAGAAGCTTTAACATCTGTAAAGATTGATGGAAAGAGCGATGAAAAAGCAAACATATGTGATGGATCATATCCTTTCTGGTCATGGGGACACATGTACACTAAGGGTGAAGCAGATGAAGCATCAAAAGCATTTATAGAATATGTATCAAGCAGTGACAATAAAGAAAGTTTAGAAAACTTAGGTTTCATTTCAGGTAATGAAATGAAAGTTAAATAGTATAGTAAAACTTAATTAGAAACTGAGATATAAGTGCTTTTCAAAAAGCACTTATATTTTCTTATTATAATTAGTAAGCATAAATAAAAATAAATTTGTATTAAGGATGAGTAGAAATGGAAAAAAGAAGTTTTAAGGAGAGGCTGAAAAATGAATATATAGGCCAGGGATTTGCAGGAATTTGTGGAATGTTAATAATTTTAATTACAATATCAATTATTATATTCATTGCATCTAAGGGAATAAAAATATTTACGGAAGATGGGTATAGTATAACGCAGTTCTTATTTAAGGATAACTGGCAGCCAAGTCAGGAAGAGCCTTCCTTTGGAGCTTTAGCTTTCATTGCTGGTTCAACCTTAGTATCAGTAGGGGCAATAGTATTAAGTGCACCTATAGCAGTAAGCCTTGCTATATTTACAAATGTAATATCAAAAGGATTTGGTAGCAAAGTTATAAAACCTTGTCTTGAAATTTTAGTTGGTATACCATCAGTTGTTTATGGATGGGTTGGTATTTCAGTATTGGTTCCATTCATAAAAAATAATTTTGGTGGTATGGGGTATTCATTACTTTCAGGGATTTTAGTTCTTTCATTAATGGTATTACCTACTATTGCAACTTTATGTATAGATGCTATAAAAACTATTCCACAAGATCATATTGAAGCCTCTTATGGCTTAGGAGCAACAAGATGGCAGACTATTTATAAGGTTATAGTTCCAGGAGCTAAATCTGGAATACTTACAGGGATTGTTCTTGGGATAGCAAGAGCATTTGGAGAAGCATTAGCAGTTCAGATGGTAATAGGAAATACAGTGAAAATACCTGATGGCATTCTTTCTTCAATGTCGACATTAACGAGTGTAATAACAATGGACATGGCAAATACAGTTGGTGGAACAATGTGGAATAATGCATTGTGGTCATTAGCATTAATTCTATTGATTATATCATTCGGATTCATATTATTAGTTAGATTTATTGGGAAGAGGTGCAGCAAATAATGAATTCAAAAAGAGCGGATAAAATTGCAACTATTGTTTTCTATGCAATAAGTATATTTATAGTAACTTTGCTTGGAGCATTTATTGCTTATATTTTATATAAGGGTGGAAGTATGTTAAAACCATCTTTCTTGTTTGGAAAGCCTAAAATATCAGGAGCAGGTGGAGGAATTGGTCCACAGTTGTTTAACTCATTTTATATGCTTATAATATCACTTTTAATAACTATACCAATAGGTATTGGTGCAGGAATATATTTAGCTGAATATGCAAAACAAGGACCTATTGTTAATTTTATTAGAATTTGTCTTGAAACAATGTCATCATTACCTTCTATAGTTATAGGTATGTTTGGTTTATTAGTTTTTGTTAATATGGCAGGATGGGGATATTCAATACTTGCAGGAGCGTTATCAGTAAGTATATTAAATATACCTTCTATGACAAGAATATCAGAAGATGCTATAAAATCAGCAAGCAAAAGAGTGAAAGAAGCATCTTTAGGTTTAGGTGCAACTAAATGGCAAACTATAGTAAAACTTACACTTCCAACAGCTATGAGTGAAATTATAACAGGAATATTACTTGCAGCAGGAAGAATATTTGGTGAAGCAGCAGCTTTCCTTTATACAGCAGGATTAAGTTCAAAGGCATTAAATTTTACAGAGATAAGTTTGACTGGAAATAAATCTGCTTTCTCTCTATTTAGACCAGCTGAAACTTTAGCTGTTCATATATGGAAACTTAATTCAGAAGGGGTAGTTCCAGATGCATCACAAATAGCAAATGGTACAGCGGCAGTACTTATAATAGCAGTTTTATTATTCAATATTATTGCAAAATTAGCAGGAAATAAATTGATGAAAGCTTATAGCGGTAAATAGGAGGAAATTATGAGCATTATTGAAACTAGAAATTTAAATTTATATTATGGAGAAAAACAAGCTCTAAAAAATATAAATATTAGCATAAATAAGAATGAAGTTACAGCACTTATTGGACCATCTGGATGTGGTAAGTCTACATTTTTAAGAACTATTAATAGAATGAATGACCTTATTGATATTGTTAAGATAGATGGGGAAGTACTTTTTGAAGGAAAAGACATATATAAAGATTATGATGAAATTCATTTAAGAAAAAGAATTGGTATGGTATTCCAAAGACCTAATCCGTTTCCAATGTCTATTTACAATAATATAGCATATGGTCCTAAAATACATGGTATCACAAATAAAAAACAATTAGATGAAATAGTAGAAAAGAGTTTAAAAGGAGCAGCGCTTTGGGATGAAACAAAAGATAGATTAAAAGAAAGTGCTCTTGGAATGTCAGGTGGTCAACAACAAAGATTATGTATAGCAAGAACACTTGCCGTTTCACCTGAAGTTATATTAATGGATGAGCCTACTTCTGCTCTTGATCCGATTTCTACATCAAAGATGGAAGAACTTATGGATGAACTTAAGAAAAAGTATACTGTAATAATAGTTACTCACAATATGCAACAAGCAGGAAGAATAGCAGATAAAACAGCATTTTTCTTAAATGGTGAAGTTATTGAATTCGGTAAAACTGAAGATATATTCTATAATCCAAAGGATAAGAGAACAGAAGATTATATTACAGGAAGATTCGGCTAAAAATAAGTGGAGGAAGTATAAATGAGTAGAGAATTACAAAATATGAGAGTGAAAAACATTCAGAAAGATTTAATTGCTATGTCAAGTCTTGTTGAAAAGCAGTTATATGAAAGTATGTTATGTTTAAAAAATTATGATTTAGATAAAATCGAAGTAGTTATCAAAAATGATGATGCTGTAGATAATATGCAAAAAAAAATAGAGGATGAGTGTGTTAAGTTTATAGCAACTGAGCAACCTCTTGCGTCTGACTTACGAAGAGTTTTTGCAGCATCTAAGATAGTAACTGATTTAGAAAGAATGGCAGATCATGCAGTTGATATCTGCAAATTGACTAAGAAAATTGGAAGAAATTTAAGTGTCTTCAATGGAAGTTTAGATGAACTATGGGATATGGACCAAAAAGTAAGATCTATGATTAAAGCTTCTACTGATGTATATATAAAAAATGATTCTGATTTAGCATATAAAATATGTGAAGAAGACGATAAAGTAGATAAATTATGTAAGTCATTATTTGAAAACACAATAAAAATTATCAAAGAAAAAGAAGATTTGGTTAATGATGGAGCTCAATTACTATTTATAATAAAGTATCTTGAAAGAGTAGCGGATCATGTTACAAATATTTGTGAATGGACTATTTTCTCTAAAGAAGGTAATTATGTAGATTTAAATGAGTAGATAATAATTAGGAAAATTAATATATACTAGATGAATTAATTTAAATGTGGTTTTAGATTAGTTTATCTAGTATTAAATATATTAGGGATATTTATTGAAACTAAATAAATATGTGCTGTACAGAGGGGGAGAAAAATGTTTGGCGTAATTTTGATTAAAAATAAAAAATAGAATAAACAACATGATTGATATTATGCTAAATGATAATGTAAAAGCACGTGAGTTAAATTGTAATGGTGAATATATAAGAAAGATAATAACTGATGAAGAAGTAAATAGTCAAGAAAGATTTATGAGAGAAAGTATGGAAAATTCACAACTTATTGCAATAAATCTTCAACGAGAAACAGTAAAACAATATGTTTAATTATAATTAATTTAAATCTCTATGTTACATATTTAACGTAGAGATTTTGTTTTTGAATGTAAGTTGAAATTTTGGAAAAAATATAAAACATATAGCTAAATATAAAATTTATTTAAGATAATTAATATATAATAAAGGAAGTAATTTAACATGGTGGCATTTTTATTGACTTAAATGATTTGATAAGGTAATATAACAAAGACAGTATGTTATAATTGAGGAGTGAAGATAGTGAGAAGTATTATAAAAGAAATAACTCCTGGAAGTATTGCTGAAGAAGTTGGCATTGAAAAAAATGATATACTTATTTCTATTAATGGTAAAGAAGTAAAGGATATAATAGATTACAAATTTCTTTCAGATGATGAAGAGCTTATAATTGAAATAGAAAAAGCTGATAGTAAAGAAGTTTGGGAAATCGAAATAGAAAAAGATTATGGTGAAGAATTAGGAATTGAATTTGGTGGAGGATTAATTGATAAAGCAAAAAGATGCAGTAATAAATGTATATTTTGTTTTATAGATCAGCTTCCAAAAGGTATGAGAGAAAGCTTATACTTTAAAGATGATGATTCAAGATTATCTTTTCTTCAGGGAAATTTTGTTACATTAACAAATATGAAAGAAGAAGACATAGATAGAATAATTAATTATCATATAAGTCCTATAAATGTTTCTGTACATACAACAAATCCTGAGTTGAGAATTAAAATGCTCAATAATAGGTTTGCAGGAAATATACTTGAAAGAATGAAAAGACTTGCAGATGCAGGAATTGAAATGAATGCACAGGTGGTTTCAATACCTGATATTAATAATGGAGAGGAACTTATAAATACTATTGAAGACTTGTATTCCCTTTATCCACAAGTTAACAGTGTAGCAGTAGTTCCGATAGGTATAACAAAATATAGAGAAAAACTTGCTCATGTGAGAACATATACAAAAGAAGAGTCAGCGCGTGAGATTGAGAATGTTGAAAAACTTCAAAAACAATATTTAAAGGAAACAGGCAGCCCATTTGTAAGACTATCAGATGAATTTTATTTGGTAGGAGAAAAAACTATTCCAGATGCAGATTTTTATGACAATTATCATCAAATTGAAGATGGTGTTGGTATGGTGAGATGTTTCAGGGATGCAATAGATGATACTATTGAAGAGTTAGATGTAAATATGAATGGAAGTTTTTCTATAGTTACAGGAACTTTAGCATATCCAGAAATATGTGAAGGAGCAAAAAAGATTAAAGAAAAAAATCCTAACATACAATTAGATGTATATGCTATAATTAATAGTTACTTTGGCAAAACAATTACTATAGCAGGTCTTTTGACTGGTACTGATATAATAGAGCAGATGAAAGGGGTTATTAAAAGTAAGTATTTAATAATGTCTAATAACATGTTCAGAAAAGGATATGAACTTTCAGATTCTACAGAACAGATAATGCTTGATGATACTAAGATTAAAGACATTGAAGAAGCTTTAGATGTGAAGGTTATAGTAGTTGATTTTACAGGTGAAGATTTGATTCAAAAGATTAATGAATATAAAGAGGAGGAAAAATAATGGCAAAACCGATAGTTGCTATGGTTGGAAGACCTAATGTTGGGAAATCCACATTATTTAATAGATTAGCAGGAAAGAGAATATCTATAGTTCAGGATACACCTGGAGTTACAAGAGATAGAGTTTATGCAGAAGCAGAATGGCTTACTCATACATTTACAATGATTGATACTGGTGGTATTGAGCCAGAAAGAAATGATATCATAGTACAACAAATGAGAAGACAGGCAAATATAGCAATAGAAACAGCAGACGTTATTGTATTTATCGTTGATGGTAAAGAAGGCTTAACAGCTGCAGATCATGAAGTTGCAACAATGCTTAGAAAAAGCAAAAAGCCTGTAGTTTTAGTAGTTAATAAAGTAGATTCATTAAAAGAAGAAGATAATGCATGGGAATTTTATAATTTAGGTATAGGTGATCCTATAACAATATCAGCATCACAAGGTTTAGGTCTTGGAGATATGCTTGATAGAGTAGTTGAGAATTTTGATAGCTCTATATATGAGCAAGATGAAGATGAATACATAAGAATTGCTATGATTGGTAAACCAAATGTAGGAAAGTCATCTTTAATTAACAAACTTTTAGGCGAAGACAGAGTTATAGTTTCAGAAGTTGCAGGTACTACTAGAGATGCTATTGATAGTGAACTTGAAACAGAAGAAGGAAAGTTTATATTAATAGATACCGCTGGTCTTAGAAGAAAGAGTAAAGTAAAAGAAGAAATAGAAAGATACAGTGTTGTAAGAACTTATGCTGCTATTGAAAGATCAGATGTATGTATATTAATGATAGATGCTCAAGAAGGTATAACAGAACAAGATGAAAAGATAATAGGTTATGCTCATGAAATGAGAAAAGCTATTATGATTATCGTTAATAAATGGGATCTTGTTGAAAAAGATGATAAAACTTTAGATAATTTTAAAAGAGATTTACAAGGTAAATTAAAGTTTATAAACTATGCAGAATATTTATTTATATCAGCATTAACAGGACAAAGAACTCATAAGGTTCTACAAATGGCTAGAAAGTGTTATGATAACTATAATAAGAGAGTTTCAACAGGAATTCTTAATGATGTAATAAGTAAAGCAGTTCTTATGAAAGAACCACCAGTTGTAGGTCTTAAGAGAATGAAAATTTACTATGCTACTCAGGTTGCTACAAGACCACCAAAGTTTGTATTCTTTGTTAATGATTCAGAAGCAAGACATTTTTCATATGAAAGATATATTGAAAATCAGTTAAGAGATAGCTTTGACTTTAAAGGAACTGGTATACAAATAGAATATAGACAAAGAAAGGAATAATTATATGAGTAGAATTACTTTTCTAGGTGGAGGAAGTTTTGGTACAGCGCTTGCTGTGTTACTTGCGGAAAAAGATAATATTGTTAATATATACAACAGAGATAAATGTGTTGTTGATGAAATTAATATTAAAAGAACGAATGAAAAGTATATGAAAAATATAAAGATTCCAGAGAATGTTACAGGCTTTGATAAAATAAAAGAAGCCGTTGAAGGTGCAGATTATATTGTGTTATCTGTACCTTCTCATGTAATAAGAAGTATGTGTAGATCTATAAAAGATATAATTCCACAAAATATTCCTATTATTTCTATTGCAAAAGGGATTGAGGAAGATAGTGATAAAAGATTATCGGTAGTGATTAAAGAAGAATTAAACAATCCTGTAGTAATACTATCAGGTCCGAGTCATGCTGAAGAAATTGCTATGAAACTTCCAACAACTCTTGTAAGTACTTCAGATGATATGAAATATGCATTTGAAGTTCAAGATTTGTTTATGACTCCTAATCTTAGAATTTATACTAATGATGATATAATTGGAGTTGAAGTAGGAGGCGCTGTTAAGAATATAATAGCGCTGGCAGCAGGGATTTTAGATGGACTTGGTTATGGTGATAATACAAAAGCTGCTCTTATGACAAGAGGAATGAAGGAAATAAGCAGAATAGGAATAGCATTAGGAGGAAAAGCAGAAACTTTTTATGGACTCACTGGGATGGGTGACCTTATCGTAACATGTACTTCAATGCATTCAAGAAACAGAAGAGCTGGTCTTTTAATAGGACAAGGAAAATCTTTAAATGAAGCATTAGAGGAAATTGGTATGGTAGTTGAAGGTGTAAAGGCATGCAGAGCATTCTATCAGTTGAAAGAACGAATGGGAATTTCAATGCCTATAACAGATGGACTATATAAAGGTTTATTTGAAAATGAGCATCCTAAAGATATAATAGATAATCTTATGATAAGAGATAAAAAAAGTGAATTATTTTAGTTAATAAAAACTACAAAATCTCGGAATATTTAAAATCTATCATTTAGAAAATGATGATTTGAATATTTCGAGATTTTTATTTATATATATATTATATACTTTGGATGAGGAGAATAGATTATAGGAGTATAGATGGAGTTTATTAATAGTTAGAAAATAATTGAATTAGCAAAATATAAATAACTATATCTTTGTGTATATTTTCCAATATTGAGGAATATATATATATTGGTAAAAAGAATATGGGAGGGAATCATGTGGAGAATTTTAACATATACAAAGATATAGCTGATAGAACGCAAGGGGACATATATGTGGGTGTTGTTGGTCCTGTTAGAACAGGAAAATCTACCTTCATAAAGAAGTTCATGGACTTGATGGTAATACCAAAGATTGATAATACTTATAAAAAAGAGAGGGCTAAGGATGAATTACCACAAAGTGGATCAGGAAAAAGTATTCATACAACAGAACCTAAATTTGTTCCGAATGAAGCGGTAGAAATAACATTAGATGATGAAATTAAATTTAAAGTACGAATGGTGGATTGTGTAGGATATATAGTAAAAGGTGCATTGGGATATATGGATGGAGAAGAAAGTAAAATGGTTCATACTCCATGGTATGATTATGAGATACCATTTGAAGATGCAGCTGAAATAGGTACACGAAAAGTAATTAATGATCATTCTACTATTGGTCTTGTTATTACTACAGATGGAAGCATTACTGGAATAGACAGAGATGATTACTTAGAAGCTGAGGAAAGAGTAGTTTCTGAACTAAAATCATTAAATAAGCCTTTTATAGTTGTACTTAATACAATTAAGCCAAATTCTCAAGAAACAAAAAATTTAAAGTCAGAACTTGAGAATAAATATAATGTTACAGTGCAGGTAATGGATGTTTATAATATGGGAGAAGATGATATAGCTGAATTATTTAAATCAGTACTAAAAGAATTCCCAATAAAAGAAATAAATATTGATATGCCTGAATGGCTTGAAAAATTAGAAGCTGGTCACTGGTTAAAGAAAGATTTTTTCAACATAATTATGGACATGTGTCAGGATGTTTCGAAAATAAGGGATATAAAATATTGTCTTAATGATTTTGAAGATGAAGATTTTATGGGAACAGCAACTATAAAAGAGGTGGATTTAGGTAATGGTATGGCTAAAGTACTTATGAAACCTAAAGACGGAATTTTTTATAAAGTCTTAAGTGAAATATGTGATTTGGAAGTTAATTCTGAAAGTGATCTTTTGGGAATAATAAAAGATCTAACTCATGCAAAATGTGAATATGATAAAGTAAAAGATGCTTTAGAAGAAGTAAAGGAAACTGGTTATGGACTTGTTGCACCTCAGCTTTCTGAAATGAAATTTGAAAAGCCTGAACTTGTTAATCAAGGAAGTAAATTTGGTGTTAAGTTAAAAGCAAGTGCGCCTAGTCTTCATCTTATTAAATGTGATGTAAAAACAGAAATAAGTCCTATAATGGGATCTGAAAAAGAATCTGAAGAACTTGTAAAGGGACTACTTGAACAGTTTGAAACTGATCCGGAATTGTTATGGCAGAGTAATATGTTTGGGAAATCTTTAGAAGTTCTTGTGAAGGAAGGTCTTCAAAATAAATTATATAAAATGCCTGAAGATGTACAAGTTAAGATTCAAAAAACCCTTCAAAAGATTATTAATGAAGGAAATGGCGGTTTGATTTGCATAATCTTATAAAAAGTAAAAACAATTTAAATAAAAGCATTAACACATATAAGTAGATATAAAAATAAGCTAATATTTATTTATATTAGCTTATTTTCATATTTTAAATTTAAATTATTGTTTATCCTTAATTACAATCTTTTTATTACATAAGTGGAAAAAAACACTTTGTTGGGATATAATAAAAGAAAGGATGTAAATGAGGGGTATTATGAGAAAAGATTATAAAGCTTATAAGAAAGTTGGTAAAATAAAAGAATCTGTAAGTGAGAACTTGGAACTCAGCGTACCAAAAACTGTTTATGCCTCTCCAGGTGTTATAAACCATATAAAAAAGAGACATGGAAAGCAATTTACGAAGAAAGTTAAGGATAATATAATAGATATAGTTGAGAGAATAATTAAAGACCCCGATTATGTAGGTGCAGAATATGAACGAAGGAATGTTCAATCTATAGAATTAGTTAAAAAAGTTGATAATATAATAATTCTTTTAGGATTGGAAATTGACATGGAAGGCGAATATATTTATGTTGCAACAATGTATCCTTTAACATTATCTAAGCTAAATGCCAGAATCTATAGAGGAAGGCTTATAAAAATAGAGGATATTGAAATAAAAGAAAATATATTGTAATATATTAATTGTTGTAATTAATTTTTTGAGGTGAGAAAAGGCTCCTCACGCGCTATTGTTTAGTAATCAGAGATGCAGGATACGCCGACCTGCCAAAAAAGAAATACGTTTAAACTCTTAGATTACATCTAAGAGTTTTTTTATGCATATTATAGATAATAATATGATTATGATATTAAATTTAAATATGTTAGTAAATAATACAAAAGATATTTTGGAGGGAAAGTATGAAAAAAGTAGCAGTTGTATTTAATGGTGGAACTATATCCATGAAAGTTGATGATAGAATAAAAGCAGCAGTGCCAAGTCTTAGTGGAGAAGACATTATGGCAATGGTAACTGGAATTGAAGAATATGCAGAAATAGAAAGTTATAATTTTTCGAGCCTTCCATCACCGTATATGACACCAAAACTTATGCTTGATTTATCTAATCAGGTTCAGGAACTTTTAAATAGAGACGATATTACAGGAGTAGTTGTAACTCATGGAACAGATACCCTTGAAGAAAGTGCCTATTTTTTAGATCTTACATTAAAAAGTCAAAAGCCTGTAATTATTACAGGAGCAATGAGAAGTAGCTCTGAGCTGGGGTATGATGGTCCTTTTAATCTTGCTTCATCAATATGTACAGCTATATCTGATGATGCAAGAAATAGAGGAGTTTTAGTTTGTTTTAATGGTGAACTTCATAGTGCATGCGAAGTTACAAAAAGAAATTCAATGGCGTTGAATGCGTTCAGTACACCAAATTTTGGACCAATAGGTATAGTTGATAATAATAAGGTTATATTTTATAGAAATAATCCTGAATCTATTCATATGAAAATTCAGAATACGGATAAAGATGTTGCAATAATAAAATGTAGTGCAGGAAGTGATTCTAAATTTATTGATTTTTCAATAGATCAAGGTTATAAAGGTATTGTAATCGAAGCACTGGGAAGAGGGAATGTTCCTCCAACCATGGTTGATGGAATAAAGCATGCTATAGCTAAGGATATACCTGTTGTAATAGTTTCAAGATGCTTTGAGGGAAGGGTTTTTGAATCATATGGTTACGAAGGTGGTGGAAAAGAACTTAAGGAAATTGGATGTATTTTTGGAGATGTATTTGCAAGTCAAAAAGCTAGAATAAAACTTATAGTTGCACTAAATTATAGCAATGATATGAGTAAGATAAAGTCTATTTTTGAATCGAATATTCTATAAACTTCATCAGTGGAATCATACGATAAATCTTAAAGATTATTTAATATCAACAATTTTTGTGAAAAAGTATAAAAAGTTTTGATTATAGAAGTGATAAAGGCGTATATTAATTATGATATATGCCTTTATTGTACTTAAAATTAAATAAATAGGAAAGAAAAATAAAAAATGAGAAATAATATTCGCATATAAACGTAAAAAGAACGAATAAATATTGACAACGTTCGATAAAAAATATATAATAACATTCGTAAATGAGTGAACTCATATAATAGTGGTAATAAGGTCCACGAGTTTCTACCAGATACCGTAACATATCTGACTATGAGAAAATTCAGAAGTTAAAAGAAAAAAGAATAAAAGTGATAATAAAGTCACTATATTCTATTGTGTTAATTTTTCGGAGGTAGTAAGATGCAACAAGTAAATGAAAAGAAAAAATTCCTAGAGATATTTTCTAATGAAAATGTTGATTTTAAAAAGGAAATTATAGCTGGGATAACAACGTTCTTAACAATGGCTTATATAATAGCTGTAAATCCTAACATACTAGGTACAGAAGGAATAGGAATGGATAAGGGAGCATTAGTTACAGCAACTTGTCTAGCTGCAGCTTTTGCAAGTATACTCATGGGTGTTTATGCTAATTTACCATTTGTATTAGCTTCAGGTATGGGACTTAATGCTTATTTTGCATATTCAGTAGTTCTTGGTAAAGGTATATCGTGGGAAGTAGCGTTAACAGCAGTATTTGTTGAAGGTATTATATTTATACTATTATCACTTTTTAAAGTAAGAGAAGCAGTTGTAAATGCAATTCCAATAAATATGAAACATGCAGTAACAGCAGGTATTGGTTTATTTATAGCATTTATTGGGTTGACAGGAAGTGGATTTGTTATAGCAGATGATGCTACTTATCTTGCACTTGGTAATTTTGCGTCTCCAACAGTGTTAATTGCTTTTGTAGGTTTGATAATTATAGCTGTTTTAGATAGAAAAGGAATGAAAGCATCTATATTAGTTGGTATAGTTGTTAGTACATTATTGTCATGGGGATATGCAATGATGAACCCAGAAGCTGCAACAGCTCTTGGTATTTATCTTCCAAATGGTATTTTTAAATTTGAAAGTATTGCGCCAATTGCAGGTAAAGTAGATTTGGCTTATGTACTTCATCCAAGTAATATTATGAACTTCATAGTAGTAGTTTGTACATTTTTGTTTGTAGACTTTTTTGATACAGTTGGAACATTAGTAGGTGTAAGTTCAAGAGCTGGAATGTTAGATGAAAATGGAAATGTTCCGAACGTTGGTAAAGCATTGATGGTTGATGCTGTTGGTACTACTGTGGGAGCGTGTCTTGGTGTATCAACTGTAACAACTTATGTTGAAAGTTCAACAGGTGTAGCAGCTGGAGGAAGAACTGGATGGACAGCTATAACATCGGGAGTTTTATTCTTAATTGCAATGTTCTTTTCACCAATCTTCATAGCAATACCATCATGTGCAACGGCTCCAGCACTTATATATGTTGGATATTTAATGCTTGGTGCAGTTAAAAATATAGATTTTGGAGAAATAACAGAAGGTCTTCCAGCATTTATGACAATTGCTATGATGCCTCTTGCATACAGTATAGGTGATGGCTTAACAATAGGAGTAATAGCGTATGTGTTAATAAATGTTTTATATAATATATTCTTTGCAAAATCAGGAGAGAAAAAGAAAGTTTCAATTGTTATGATTGTACTAGCAATTGTATTTATATGTAAGTTATTCTTTTTAAAATAAAAAATAGGAATTCCAAAGGAGTTATTGCTAGTCAGTAGCTCCTTTATTGTTTATAAAAATTTATATTATTAAATATAGTGATTTTTTATGGATTTAGAGAATTAAACTTTTGAAATTTAGAAGTTATAATTAAGAGTGAAATCTCTAAATGAATTTACAAAAAAATAAATGTTAACAATTTGTGAACAAAATGTTGACGGTGAAAAAAAAATTGATTATTATTAATTTAGCAATAGAAATAGTAATATAGTAATAATGAATAAGGAGGTGGATGGTTTGATTAAAAGCATGACTAGCTTTGGTCGAGCACAAAGTGAAGAAGGAAAAGATTTATGTTTTTCAATAGAAATGAAAAGTGTTAATCATAGATATTTAGATATAAATATCAGGATGCCAAAAACTATGCTTTCATTGGAAGAAAAAATAAGAAATATAATTAGTAAAAGATTAAACAGAGGTAAAGTTGATGTATTTATTAATTATAAAAATTATTCGAACTCCTCTGGAAAAGCAGTTTTAAATATAGAACTTGCTAAAGATTATTATAATTGTTTAAAAGAAATTGCAAATAATCTTGATGTGGTTAATGATATATCAGTAACTAAGATTGCAAGATTTCCTGACGTTATTACAATAGAAGAACATGAAGAAAATCTTGAAGAGATATTTAATGAAATTGCTCCATTAGTGGAGTGTTCACTTAATCTTATGGAAGAAATGAGAGTAAGAGAAGGTACAAAATTAAAAGAGGATATCTTAGTTAAGCTTGAAAATATAGAGAGTGATGTAAAGAAAATTGAAGTTTTAGCAGATGTTGTTCCTAAAAATTACAAGAAAAAACTTGAAGAAAGATTAAATGAGTTACTATCAGGTGTAGATGTAGATGAAAGCAGAATAGCACTTGAAGTTGCAATTTTTTCAGATAAGGCTGCAGTCGATGAAGAAATAACAAGACTAAAGAGCCATCTAAGTCAGATAAGAAACACATTGTGTCTAGATGAACCTATTGGAAGAAAACTTGACTTTATAATTCAAGAAATGAACAGAGAAGCTAACACAATAGCATCCAAATCAAGTGATATAAATATGACTAATATAGTTATAGAAATCAAGAATACATTGGAAAAAATAAGAGAACAAATCCAGAACATTGAATAAATAGGAGGATAAAAGATGGGAATTAAGTTAATAAACATAGGTTTTGGAAACATTGTTTCTGCAAACAGATTAGTTGCAATTGTCAGCCCAGAGTCAGCACCTATTAAAAGAATTATTCAAGAAGCAAGAGACAGAGGAATGTTAATAGATGCTACTTATGGAAGAAGAACAAGAGCTGTTATAATAACTGATAGTGATCATGTTATTTTATCAGCGGTTCAACCTGAAACAGTTGCACATAGATTAGCAACTAAAGATGATATAGTTGATGAGGATGATGAATAATGAATGATAAAGGAAGAGGACTATTAATAGTTATTTCTGGACCGTCAGGTGCTGGAAAAGGTACTATATGCAAAAGCTTCTTAGAAAGAAATTCTGAAGTGGCAATATCAGTATCTGCAACTACAAGATCTCCAAGAAATGGAGAAGTTGACGGTATAAATTACTATTTCATGTCAAAAGAGCAGTTTAAGGAAAAAATTGAAGCTAATGATTTCTTAGAATATGCAGAAGTATATGATAATTTTTATGGAACACCTAAATCTAATGTTGAACAATTGCTAGAAAGTGGCAAAGATGTTATATTAGAGATTGATATACAAGGTGCATTAAAGGTTAAGGAAAATACAGAAGAAGGAGTATTTATTTTCATATTACCTCCTTCAATGGAAGAATTAAAGGCTAGAATAATAAAAAGAGGAAGTGAAACTCCAGAGTCTTTAATGAAGAGATTTAAGTCAGCATATAAAGAAATTAACTTTATATCAAGATATAATTATGCTGTTGTAAATGATGAAGTTGAAACAGCAGTAGATAAACTTGAAGCCATTGTTTGTGCTGAAAAGTGTAGAGTAGATAGAATAAAACATAGTATATTAGATTCAAAGGAGGGCATTATTCATGAACAACTCTATGATTAATCCATCAGTAGTAGATTTACTAGAAAAAACAAAGGACAGATATTCGTTAGTAATTTTAACATCTAAAAGAGCTAGACAAATAATAGATGGCTCTAAACCACAAGTGGACGCACACTCAAAAAAGCCATTAACAATTGCTATACATGAAGTTGATGAAGATGCTATTAATTTTGAAATAGTGAATGAAGAAGGTTCAAAGTAAGATGAAAAAAAATGTTGTACTTGGGGTAAGCGGAGGAATAGCTGCTTATAAGGCATTGGAAATTACAAGTCTTCTTGTAAAAAAGAACATTAATGTTAATGTTATTATGACAGAAAATGCCACTAAGTTTGTTGCTCCACTTTCTTTTCAGTCATTAAGTCAGAATGAAGTTGCATGTGATACATTTCAAGAACCTAAGGTGTGGGAAATTCAGCATATAAGTTTAGCTGATAAAGCAGATGTGTTTTTAGTAGCACCTGCTACAGCAAATATTATAGGTAAAGTTGCAAGTGGAATAGCAGATGATATGTTATCGACTACTATTATGGCAACTAAAGCTAAGGTTATTTTTGCTCCAGCTATGAATACAAATATGTATGAAAATCCAATTGTTCAACAAAATATAAAAAAGCTTAAATTACTTGGTTATGAATTTATTGAACCAGCAGAGGGAAGGCTTGCATGTGGAGATGTTGGAAAAGGAAAACTTGAAAGTCCAGAAGTTATTGTAGACAGAGTTTTAATGGAATTGAATGAAAATAAAGATTTGTTAAACAAGAAAGTTGTGGTTACAGCAGGTCCAACAATAGCACCTATTGATCCAGTAAGATTTATTACAAATAGATCTAGTGGGAAAATGGGATATGCAATAGCAAAGGAAGCTAGAAATAGAGGCGCAGATGTAACATTGATAAGTGGCCCTACTAATTTAGATGTTCCTAGAAATATTAATGTTATTAATATATGTACTAATGAAGAAATGAAAGAGGCAGCTATGAAAGTTTTTAAAGAAGCTGACATAGTAATAAAATCAGCAGCTGTTGCTGATTATAAGCCTGAATCTTATAGTGAACATAAAATAAAAAAAGGTCATGGAAACTGGTCTTTAGAACTTACAAGGGATAATGATATTTTAATGGAACTTGGCAGTCTAAAAGAAAATCAGATTCTTGTTGGTTTTGCAGCTGAAAGTCAGAATTTAAAAGAAAATGCAATGATAAAAATGAAAAAGAAAAATCTTGATTTTATTGTTGCTAATGATATAACATCTAAAGATACTGGCTTTGCAAGTGAAGATAACAGAGTAATCATTTTTTCAAAGGACGATGAAGAAATTCATCTAGAAAAAATGAGTAAAGAAAAGATTGCAGAAAATTTATTTGACATAATAATTAAGAAGCGCTAGATTGCGCTTCTTTCTTTATTGTAATATACTAATTAATGCTTAGTGAATTATCAATTAACAAATTAGTCTCAGAAAAGGGGCATGATATAGGTATGTATGCTGAAATAATAATAAACAGCGATGCTTTGGAAGTTGATAGGCTTTTTACATATAAGGTGCCTGAAGAGTTTTTATATACTATTAGTGCTGGACATAGGGTTATAGTATCCTTTGGAAAGGGAAATAAAAAAGTAGAGGGTTTTGTTTATACTCTTATAGTTGATGATATTGAAATTAATTATAGAGTAAAGAATATATTAAAAATATGTGATGAAGAACCAATACTTACAATAGATAATCTTAAACTAGTAGATTTTTTAAGAAGAAGATATTTATGTAGATATATTGATGCTATAAGACTTATGATACCTGTTGGTATAATGAAGGGATCAACAAATAAAAAAAAGGCAGTTATATGTATCAATGATGAGCTAAAAATAACAGAAGAACTCAAGGAAAACTATAAAAAACTATATAATTATATATTAGAAAACGATGGTATATATACTAAGGCTGATATAACAAGAGATAAACAGTACTCTTTATATACTTTGAATAAAATGATTAGTGATGGAATTTTTAAAGTAGAAGATAAAGTGATTTTTAGATATAATAAGAGAAAGTATGATGAAGATGTTAAGAAAGAACTTACACAAGAACAAGAACAGTGCCTTGATACTATTTTAAATGGAAGTGAATTAAAATATCTTATTAAAGGTGTCACAGGGTCTGGGAAGACTGAAGTTTATATGAATCTTGTATCAGAAACTTTAAATGAAGGTAAGAGTGCTGTTGTATTAGTGCCTGAAATTTCTCTTACACCACAAATGATAGAAAGATTTAAAGGACGTTTCGGTGGAGATGTTGCATTGTTTCATAGCAGGCTTTCTGATGGAGAAAGATTTGACGAATGGTACAGGATTAGAGACGGGAAGGCTAGACTTGTAATAGGCGCACGAAGTGCATTGTTTCTTCCGTTAGATAATCTTGGACTTATAATAATAGATGAAGAGCATGAAAATACTTATAAGTCAGATCAAAATCCTAAGTATCATACACGTGAAGTAAGTGAATATATGTGTAAGCTTAAGAGATGCAAACTTGTACTTGGATCTGCGACTCCAAGTATTGAAACTTATTATAAAGCTCTTTCAGGAGAATATAAGCTCATAGAAATGAAAAGTCGAGTTAATGGAAGAGCAATGCCACATATGGAAATTGTAGATATGAGAGAGGAATTGAAAAGAAGAAATTTATCTTTATTCAGTGGGAAGCTTTATAAGGCTATAGATGAAACTTTGAATAGAAAGAAACAGATAATTTTATTCTTGAATAGAAGAGGATATTCAACATTTATTTCATGTAGAAGTTGTGGTTATGTGTTTAAATGCCCAGAGTGTGATGTTTCAATGACGTATCATAATAATGGTTATCTTATATGTCATTATTGTGGAAGGGCAGAAAAGGTTAGTAAAATATGTCCTGAGTGTGGAAGTCGTTATGTGAAGTTTTTTGGAGCAGGAACAGAGAGAGTTGAACTTGAGGTTAAAAAATATTTTCCTAAAGCTAGGGTTTTAAGAATGGATGTTGATACTACAAGACATAAAAATTCCCATGAATCAATATATAATTCATTTAAAAATGGTGAAGCTGATATTTTAGTTGGAACTCAAATGGTTTCAAAAGGACTTGATTTTAAAAATGTTACTCTTGTTGGCGTTCTTGCAGCTGATATGTCGCTAAATATACCAGATTACAGAGCGGCAGAAAGAACTTATCAGATAATAACTCAGGTTGCAGGAAGAGCTGGAAGAGGCAATGATGAAGGTGAAGTGATAGTACAGAGCTACACTCCAAATCATTACAGTCTTAATTATGCAAAAGAAGAAAATTATGAAGAATTGTTCAAAGAAGAAATAAAATTAAGAAGGTTGATGGGAAATCCGCCTTTTGGTAAAATATTATTGATTAATGGGTCATCAAAATATGAAGAAAAATTAAAGAAATTCATGAATAATTTACAAGAAAAATTGAAAAAACTAATAATAGAAGATTTAACTATATTAGGACCGGTTCCATGTATAATAACTAAATTAAAGGAAAATTATAGATGGCAGATCATAATAAAAGGAAAATTTAATGATGAGTTTAGTGAAAAAGTTAAAGATACTCTTTATCAATTAAATAAGAGTGTATATAATGAAATAAGGGTTAGTATAGATATTAATCCTAATAATATGACGTAGGGGGAATTAGAAATGGCATTAAGAAATATAAGAAAATATGGTGATGACGTATTAAGAAAAGAATGTAGAGAAGTTGAAGAAATAGATAAAAGATTATTAGTACTTATAAAAGATATGCTTGAAACAATGTATGATGCTGATGGTGTAGGTCTTGCAGCACCACAAGTTGGAATACTAAAGAGATTATTTGTAATTGACATTGGAGATGGACCATTAGTGTTTATAAACCCTGAAATAATTGAAACAAGTGGAAAGCAAATTGATGAAGAAGGATGTTTAAGTCTTCCAGGAAAAATGGAAGAAGTAATGAGACCTAACTACGTTAGAGCAAGAGCTTTAAATGAAAAGGGTCAAGAATTCGAAATTGAAGCAGAAGAACTTTTAGCAAGAGCTATTTTACATGAGTATGATCATTTAAATGGAACTTTATTCATAGATAGAGTAAATAAATAATAAGTATAAATATTGCAATTTACATTTAAAAAGGGATACTCCTTATGGGTACTTCCTGTGAGAAATTAATCTTGAAATCACTATGTGATTTCTAAATATACTTATAAAATTCGTAGTTGAACATATGTATTAATATTTATGATTAAAAAAAGTCATAAAATTTATAATAAATTAAATATTAAAATTAGGAGGATAAACAATGAATATAGTATTTATGGGTACTCCTGACTTTGCAGTTCCGTCGTTAAAAAGATTAATAGAAAAATATAATGTAACGGCTATATTAACTCAGCCAGATAAGCCAAAAGGAAGAGGAAAGAAAATGGCTTACTCTGCTGTTAAAGAAGAAGGATTAAAGCATGATATACCAATATATCAACCTGTAAAGCTGAAAGAAGATAGGGAACTTATAGAAAAATTAAAGGATATAAAGCCAGACTTCATGATTGTAATTGCATTTGGACAGATACTTACAAAAGAAGTATTAGATATACCTAAATACGGCTGTATAAATCTTCATGGATCTCTGCTTCCTATGTATAGAGGTGCTGCACCAATACAATGGGCAGTTATAAAGGGTGAAAAAGTTTCAGGGAATACAACAATGTTCATGGATGCTGGCATAGATACTGGAGATATGCTTATGAAAGATGAAGTTGAAATTCCAGATGATATGACAGCAGGTGAGCTTTATGACATATTAAAGGAAAGGGGAAGTGATCTCCTTTTACAGACAATAGATGGTGTCATAAATAATACAATTGTTCCACAAAAGCAGAATGATGAAACTTTTTATGCAAAAATGCTTGATAAAAATATAGCAGTTATTTCATGGGATAAGACTGCAAAAGAAATACATAATCTTATTAGAGGATTAAATCCATGGCCAATCGCTTATACTGATTATAAAAATGAAAGAATGAAAATATTTGAAAGCGAAGTGATTGACGACAAGACTTCAAAATGTCCAGGAACTATAATTGAAGTAACTAAAGAAGGTATGAAAGTTGCATGCAAAGATTCTGTGCTTCTTATAAAAAAGGTACAGTTTCCAAACAAGAAACCATTAACTATAGCTGAATATATTAATGGTCATGAAATTGAAGAAAATATAATTTTAGGATAACTTTTAATAGTTAAATATAAATTAATGTACATAGTTAGAGTTTAGAGATATCCTACACATTATTTGATTAAATTGTAATCTTTTAAGAAAGATATGGTAAAACTTATTTATGTAATATTAAAGTCTTATAAAATGCAGCTAATTATTTATAGGCTGTGAATTATGAAATTTCATAATTAGATATATAATTGAAAAAGAGGTAGCGTATGAATTGTAGAAAACTAGCAGTAAAAATATTAAACAGAGTTTTAAATGAAGGAGCATATTCAAATATAATCCTTTCAAAAGAATTAAATGAAGTAGAATTAAATGATAAGGACAAAGCATTACTTACAGAAATTGTTTATGGTGTTTTAAGAAGAAAGAGAACATTAGATGTAATAATTGCAAATTTTGTTAAGGATATTAAGTTAATGGATAAAAATATTCTTAATATATTAAGAGTTGCAATATATCAAATGAATTTCTTAGATAAGATTCCTACTTATGCAGCATGCAATGAAGCGGTAGAAGAAGCTAAAGAAATATCTGAAAATGATAGTAAACTTGTTAATGGAATACTTAGAAGTTTTACTAAAAATCCAGATGATATTAACGTACCTGGTAATAAGATAGACGAATATGCATATAAGTTTTCATTTGAACCTTGGATGATAAGACTTTTAATTAAACAATATGGTGAAAATGTTGCTAAAAAAATAATGTCAGGATTAAATACTATTCCTAAGGTAAGTATAAGAGTAAATGAACTTAACTCTGATTATGATGAAGTTTATGAAAAGCTTGAAGAAATGGAATACGAAATATCTGAAGGCGTAATATGTCCTGAGGCTATAAATATTAAAGGTGGAAAATCAATAGAAAATAATCCATTATTTAAAGAAGGTAAGATAACTGTACAGGATGAAAGCGCTATGCTTGTTGCACCACTTCTTGATCTTAAAGAAGGAATGACAGTTGTAGATTTATGTAGTGCACCAGGAGGTAAGACTACACATATAGCTGAAATATTAGGTAATACAGGAAAGGTACTCGCTTTTGACCTTCATGAATCTAAATTAGGGTTAATAAAAGAAAACTGTGAAAGACTAGGAATAACAAATGTTACAACTTTTGCACAAGATGCAACTAAATTAAATGCTGAATTAGTTGCAAGTACTGATAGAGTACTTATAGATGTTCCTTGTTCAGGACTTGGAATAATAAGAAAGAAACCAGAAATAAAATGGAATAAAAAAAGAAATGACTTAAGAGAGATAATACCTGTTCAAAGAGAAATAATGAATAATGCATGGCAATATTTAAAACAAGGAGGAGTGATGATTTACTCAACTTGTACATTAAATAAAGAAGAAAATGAAGAAAATATTGAATGGTTTTTAAACAATCATGAAGATTGTGAAGTTAAGAGAATATTTGTTGGAAAGCAAGATAATCTTGTATACAGCAGAGAAGGACTTTTAACAGTAATGCCAAATGAAAATATGGATGGTTTCTTTATTGCAAAATTAGAAAAAAGATAATAGTAGGTGAATAAATGAACAATTTACTGGATTATACTTTAGATGAACTTAAAGTATGGATGAGCGAAAATGGTGAAAGTGCATTTAGGGGAAAACAAATATTATCGTGGATTTACAAAGGGGTAATGGATTTTAAGGGTATGAAAAACATACCCAAATCCTTAATTAATAAATTAGAAGAAAACTTTACAATCACTATGCCAGAAATAGTTGAAGTATATAAGTCTGAATTAGATGGTACAGAAAAGTTTTTATTAGGATTTTCTGATGGCAATTTAATTGAAAGTGTACTTATGAGATATAAGCATGGAAATTCAATATGTATATCAACTCAAGTGGGATGTAGAATGGGATGTAAATTCTGTGCATCTACAATAGAAGGGCGTGTAAGGAACTTAACTACTGGAGAAATATTATCAGAAGTAATTGCTGTACAAAACTATATTGGTGAAAGAATATCTAATATAGTTTTAATGGGTAGTGGTGAGCCATTAGATAATTATGATAATGTTGTAAAATTCTTAGAAATAGTTTCTGCAGATTATGGATTAAATATTGGTCAGAGACATATAACATTATCTACATGTGGTATAGTTCCTAAAATTTATGAACTTGCAGACAAGGAATTAAGCATAACTTTAGCCATTTCACTACATGCATTTAGCGATGAAAAGAGAAAAGAAATAATGCCAATTGCTAATAAATATACAATAAGCGAATTATTAGAAGCTTGTAGATACTATCTTAATAAAACAAAGAGAAGAATTACTTTTGAATATGCTTTGGTTAAAGATGTTAATGATGGAATGGAAGATGCAAAAGCTTTAGGAAAATTATTAAGTGGAATGCTTTGCCATGTTAATTTAATACCTGTTAACGAAATTAAAGAAAATTCATTTAAAAGATCTTCGAAAAAAGCAATAGATGATTTTTCTGAAATATTAAGAAATAATGGTATAGAAGTTACTACAAGAAGAGAAATGGGCAGTGATATAAATGCAGCATGTGGACAACTTAGAAGAAGTTACATTGAAACCCAAAAGATAGGGGGAGAATAAAATGGTAGGCTTAGTTAGTGATGTCGGATTAAGACGTAAATTAAATGAGGATTCTGCTTGCTATTTAGAAAGAGCTGATTTTAAGATTTATGTTGTAGCTGACGGAATGGGAGGACATAATGCAGGAGAAGTTGCAAGTAAAATGGCAGCTGAGCAGATTGTTCAATATATAGATGAAAATTACTCGTTAGAATGTGAAGAAACATTAATATCTAATGCAATAAAAGCTGCAAATGAAGATATCTATAAATTCTCAAAAACAAATGATAAACTAAATGGAATGGGTACTACGGTAACAGCTGCTCTTGTAACTCCAAAGTTTATTTACATTGCAAATGTAGGTGACAGCTGTTGTATGGCTTTTAAAAATGGTGAACTTAAAAAAATAACAAAGGATCACTCTTTAGTTCAAGAACTTTTAGATAGTGGAACTATAAGCGAGGTTGAAGCTGTAAACCATCCAAAGAAAAATATTATCACTAGAGCTTTAGGAACTTGTATTCATGTAGAAGTAGATGTTTTCAGACTTGATATTAATCAATATAATCTGTTTATATTATGTTCAGATGGATTAACAAATGAAGTGACAAAGGAAGATATTTTGAGAATAATCGATAATGAGAACAATTATATTAGCATTGCTAATAATCTGGTTGACCTGGCAAAGGAAAAAGGCGGAAGGGATAATATAACAGTATTGTTGTTTGGAGGAGAGATGTAGATATGAATGGAATTGTACTTGGTAACAGATATGAGTTACTAGAGAAAATAGGAGAAGGAGGAATGTCTGAAGTATTTAAAGCTAGATGCAATAAGCTTAATAGATTTGTAGCAGTTAAAATTCTAAAAAAAGAATTCTGCAATAATCCAGAGATTGTTGAAAAGTTTAAAGGCGAAGCTACTGCTATTGCAACACTTTCAGACAATAATATAGTTAACATATTAGATGTGGGAACTCAAGATGATATTAATTATATTGTAATGGAATATGTTAAAGGCAAGACATTAAAAGATGTGATTAAGCAAGTTGGAAAAATGAATTATGAAACAGGTATTTCTGTAGCAATACAAATTGCAAGAGCATTAGATTGTGCACATAGAAATAAGATAATTCATAGAGATGTAAAACCACAAAATATTTTAGTTACTGAAGATGGTGTAATGAAAGTAACTGATTTTGGTATTGCTAAATCTTCAACATCTTCTACTATAACAAATACAAGTACTATTATGGGATCAGCTCATTATCTTTCTCCAGAACAGGCAAAGGGTAGTTTTATAGACTGTAGAACAGATTTGTATTCATTAGGTGTTGTTTTGTATGAAATGGTTACAGGAAATGTACCTTTTCAAGCTGACAGTGCAGTAACCATAGCATTAAAACATATTCAAGAAGAAGTAGTTCCACCTAAAAAACTTAATTCAAAAATACCAGATAGTTTAAATAAGCTTATTTTAAAAGCAATGGAAAAAGAGCCTAGCAAAAGATATCAAAGCGCTAAAGAAATGATTGCAGATCTTCAAAAGATTAAAGAAAATCCTAATGCACGTATTGATGATGACGATGATGATAATGAACATACAATAATAATGTCTGCAGTTACAGAAGAAATGGCTAAACAAAATGTTGAAGTTAAGAAAAATTCAGAATCAGTTCATGAAGAATATGATGATGACTATTATGATGATGACGACTATTATGATGACGATGATGATGAAAAACCTAAAAGAAAAGGTAATAGTAATCTTATAAAGAAAATCTTAATAGGTGTTGCAGGTTTGTTTATGTTAGGATTATTAGGATGGGGAGCATATAGTATACTTGGAAATGCGGGTGGAGGAAAAGAAATAGAAGTTCCTAATTTAGTAGGAATGGATGTGGACACAGCCAAAAGCACTCTTGAAAAATTAAATTTAGTTTTAGTTGAAGCTGGAGAAGAAACAAGTGACCAATATCCAGAAGGTACTGTAATGGAAATGAATCCAAAAGCTGGCGATAAGGTTAAGGAAAAAGGTGAAGTAAGGGTAATAGTAAGTGGTGGTGAAAACAAGCTTAAAATGCCTGATATACGTGAATATGATCTTGATAAGGCGGGAGAAATATTAAGTTCATATGGATTAAAAATAACTAATAAAACAGAAGAATATAGTGACAGTGTTGCTAGCGGTGAAATAATTAGCCAGACACCAACAAAAGATACTGAAATTACTAAAGATCAAGAAATTTCAGTTGTTGTAAGTAAAGGACCAAAGATAAAATATGCAACAGTTCCTAATGTTGTTGGTTTATCAGAAGAAAAGGCCAAAAGCAGATTGGCTAATAATGGGCTAAATGTTTCTGTTACGACAGAAGAGGTAAGTGATAAGAGTAAAGATGGAATAGTTTCATCTCAAACATCAGAAGGTGATACAGTAAAACAAGGATCTACAATTACAATTACAGTTGGTAAATATGTTGAAAAAGAAACAACGGTAACACCAGAACCTAATCCGGGTACAGGTAACACTAATAACGGTAGTTCAAATAACACTAATAACAGTGGTAATACTAATAACGGTAATAACCACAATAATAGTTCAAACGGAAATACAAATTCATCACAGACTCAGCCTGGTGGCAGCAATACATCAGGACCTAACTCTGGCAATACAGAAAATAAGGAACCACAAGGACCTTGGGATGATGTTAATAACCAAGCAAACTCTCAAAGCAATAAAACTCCTAGTGGAAATTAAATTCAAATTAAAAATTATACAATAAAATTATAGAAATAAATTATAGAGGAGAGGTTGAATTAATGTGCCTCTCCTCTTATAATATATTTAATTTATAGAAAATTTTATGGAGGAATAGTATGAATGGAAAGATAATAAAAGGAATTGGAGGGTTTTATTATATTAAGACAGAAGAAGGCTTAATAGAATGTAAGGCTAGAGGGAAATTCAGACATAAAGACATAAAACCTATGGTAGGAGATAATGTTACAATACAAATAGAAAATGGAAAGGGCGTTATCGAAGAAATACATAAGAGAACATCAGAACTTGTTAGACCAACAGTTGCTAATGTTTCGTTGGCATTTATTGTTTTTGCAGTCAAAAATCCAGATATAAATTTTGATCTATTAAATAAATTTTTAGTTTTATGTGAATATAATAATATTGAAGTTATAGTGTGCTTGAATAAGATAGATTTGGTTTCGGAAGAAGAGAGAGAAGAAATTAAAAAAAGAATAAATGACATAGGTTATGAAGTTTTATTTATAAATGCAAAACAGGGAATAGGTATAGAAAGATTAAAAGAGAAAATGAATGGTAATGTTACTGTTTTTTGTGGTCCTTCTGGGGCGGGAAAATCAACTCTTATAAATCAGCTTGCGGATAAAGAACATATGCAGACAGGTAATGTGAGTGAAAAGCTTGGAAGAGGTAAGCATACAACAAGACATAGTGAGCTTATAGAAGTTGCACAGGGATATATAGTAGATACACCAGGATTTTCAACTTTGGAAATTAAAGATTTAATGGATAAAAACTCCTTGAAATATTGTTTTCCTGAGTTTAGCGAGTATAATGATAATTGTAAGTATAGAGGATGTCTGCACTATAAAGAGCCGAAATGTGCATTGAAGGATGCTGTTGAAGAAGGCAAGGTTAATAAGTACAGATATGATTTTTATATTAAATCATTAGAAGAAATAATGGAGGAGGAAAAAAACAAATGGTAAAAATTGCACCATCAATATTATCAGCTGATTTTTCAAAGTTAGGAGAAGATGTTAAGTCTATAGATAAAGGAGGAGCAGAGTTTATTCATATAGATGTTATGGATGGTTCTTTTGTTCCTAATATATCTTTTGGTTTTCCTATAATAAAGAGCATAAGAAAGATTACTGATAAAGTATTCGATGTACATTTGATGATAGATAATCCATCACATTACATTGATGATTTTATAGAGGCTGGAGCAGATTTAATAACTGTTCACTATGAGGCAGATAGACATATAGACAGAACTATAAACTATATAAAATCAAAAGGTAAAATGGCAGGGGTAGCATTAAATCCTGGAACTCCTGTAAGTGTTTTAAAAAATTTAATACCTAATCTTGATATGGTTTTAATAATGTCAGTAAATCCTGGGTTCGGTGGACAAAAATTCATTCCATATTCACTTGATAAGATTAATGAAGTTAAACAGCTTAGCGAAAAGTTAAATCCAGAACTTCTAATACAAGTAGATGGAGGAATTGGATGTGGAAATGCAAAAGAAGTAATTGATGCAGGAGCTAATGTTCTAGTTGCAGGTTCTGCTGTATTTAATGGTGGAGATGTAAGTGAAAATATTAAAGCCTTAAGGGGGTAATATTTTGAAAGCAATCATTGTTACTGGGGGAAATAAACCTTCAAAGAAATTGTTGAATTCCTATATTAAGAGTGGTGATTTAATTATAGGAGCAGACAAAGGCAGTGAATATTTATATGATTATGAAATTATGCCTAATATTATTTTAGGAGATTTTGATTCTATTAGTGAAGAAAAATTAAAAAAAATAGAAGAAAAACAAGTTGAAATTATAAAATTTCCTCCAGAAAAAGATTATACTGATACTGAAATTGCAATTATGGAAGCAATGAAAAGAGGTGCAGATACAATATATCTTTTTGGTGGACTCGGAACAAGAGCAGATCATAGTCTTGGAAATATAGGACTTTTGCTTACAACAAAGAATAAGGGAGCGAGACTTTTAATAGTTGATGATCATAATAAAATGTATCTTGCTGATAAAAATATGAGTTTAAATGGAAGTCAGGGCGAAATTATTTCTTTTCATGCGTTAAGTGATGTTGTAAAGGGTTTTGAGATAAGAGGTGCCAAGTATAATCTTAATAGTTATGATATGCATCTTCTTGATCCTAGAGCTGTATGCAATGAATTTATTGATACACCTATAAATATAAAATATGAAAGTGGAGAATTATTAATAATTCATGCAATTGATTAAAAAATAGGAACATATTTAGATGTTTGTGAATATTAATATAATAAGGTGAAAAAATTAATATTCATGGGAGGCATTAAGTATGAAAATAATTGCTGTTAAATTACCTAAATTTTTTTCTAATATAATTAAGTTTTTTAGAAGGAAAAAGTAGAGTATACATAAATAACTCTAAGAGTACAAAATAATATTATTAATATTTAGTCATGAGTAAGGTTTGATTTCAAAAATCTTATTTATGACTATTTATTTTTAAGTAGGTATTTGGTGAAATTTAATTATAATGGAATGAGACAATGAATAAATAAAGATAAGTGTAGGTAAAATATAATTTATGTATTTGTTTTTAGGCAAAATAAAAAATGCAATTGGGATAACAATTGCATTCCTTATTATGAACTATATTGCTCTTTGAACCTTTCCAGATCTAAGGCATCTTGTACATACATGAACAGTTTTTGGTGTTCCGTTAACTAAAGCTTTTACTTTCTTTATGTTAGGAGCCCAAGTTCTCTTTGATTGACGATGTGAGTGGCTGTATTGTACACCTGCTACAACACCCTTATCACAAATTTCGCATCTTCTTGCCATTAGAAAACACCTCCTTATATTACAAAGATAATCATCTTCAATAGGACATTCAAAATTATAGCATATGATTTTATGTTATGCAAGTGATTTTTTTGTATTAAATTTAGATATTCGTAAAAAAGAATAATAATTAGAATATTCGTGTAAAATTTATAGGATAAATGACAATTAAACATAGATAAGTCTGATATATTTATAGAATATTAAATAAATATATTCAAAATATGGTTATATGAAAAAAATATATTGTAGTTACTACATTATTGTAATAAAATTCTATTGAAAGTTCTCTTAATTAAGACTATATTTAAGAAAATGAATAATTTCACATATTTTTTTTCATTATCCGTACACAATATAAATAAAATGGAAATAATTATTATAAAATCAGGTAAACAAATGTATTGAGGCTTCAAAAAACTTGAATTAAATTATGTTCTAATATAGAATATAAAATAGGATATAATAATAGGAGGAATATATATGGTTGGATTTTGCAACGAAAATGGTAATGTAACTTATTCAGAAGAAGTTTTAGCAAAAATTGTTGGGTTATCAACAATGGAGTGTTACGGAGTAGTTGGAATGGTTTCAAAAAGTCCTACAGAAGGTCTTTGGGAGCTAATGGGAAAAGAGAACTTAAGCAAAGGCGTAAAATTAGTTCTAACCGATGAAGATAGATTACAAATAGAATTATTTATTATGGTTGAATACGGAACAAAGATTTCTGTTATATCAAACAATATTATACAAAAGGTTCGCTATAGCGTTGAAAACTATACTGGACTTAAAGTTTCATCAATCACAGTGAATGTGCAAGCGGTTAGAGTCTAGGAGGGTAAACTAAAATGAAATATGAAAGAATTAATGGCCATGATTTTTATAACATGGTTGTCAATGCTAGCAATAGATTATTAGAAGAAAGTGAGTTTGTAAATGCACTTAATGTTTTCCCAGTACCAGATGGTGATACTGGGACTAATATGTCTATGACATTTAAGGCGGCAGTAAAAGAAATAGAAAACATAAATACAGACTCAATTGGAGAAATATCTAAAAAGCTGGCAAAGGGTGCCTTAATGGGTGCTAGAGGTAATTCTGGTGTTATCTTGTCACAGATTCTTAGAGGTATATCTAAAGGATTAGAAGGTAAAACAGATGTGGATTGTTCGGAATTTGCAGTAGCTTTCTTTGAAGGGTCTAAATCAGCATACAAGGCGGTTATGAGACCAACAGAAGGTACTATACTTTCAGTTATAAGAGCAGCATCAGAAGCATCAGTAGCAAGTGAAGCTGATGATATTGTAGATTTTATGGATGAAGTAACAAAAGAAGCTAAAGTTATGCTAGATAAAACACCTGAACTTTTACCAGCACTTAAAAAAGCAAAAGTTGTTGATTCAGGTGGAATGGGACTTTATATTATTCTTCAAGGAATGTATGAAGCACTAAAAGATGGAATAAAAGCCGAAGTTAAAGATATAGTAGTTAAAGAAAGCGGAAAAGTAGGGGCTCAAGCTACAGAAGAAATTGATATAAAATTCGGTTATTGTACTGAATTTATAATTCTTGGTGATGCAAATAAAGCAAAAGACTTCCAAGATAAAATAGAAGAACTTGGTGATTCTATGATAGTTGTAGGTTATGACGATGTTATAAAAGTTCATATTCATACAAATGATCCAGGAAAAGTATTATCACATGCTGTTCAACTTGGTGAGTTATCAAAAATAAAAATTGATAATATGAGAGAAGAACATAGAGAACTTTTAATGGAATCTAAAGACTATGAAGAAGCTGAGAATAATAACCATGATGAAGAAGTTGCTACTTCTTCTGAAGAAATGAAAAGTTATGGTTTTGTAACAGTAGCAATGGGTGATGGGATTTCAAATATTTTTAAAGAATTAGGTGTTGACTATGTAATAGAAGGTGGTCAAACAATGAATCCATCAACTCAAGATATGCTTGAAGCAATAAATAAAATTAATGCAGAACATATTTTTATTCTTCCAAATAATAAAAATATAATAATGGCTGCAAATCAAGCATCAGAAATAAGTGACAAGGATATTCGTGTAATACCTACAACAAGTATTCCACAAGGTATCGCATGTGTAACTATGTTTAATCCAGATAGTGATGTAGAAGATAATTTTGAAGAACTAAAATCTGCAATTGAGGCTGTAAAGACTGGTTCTGTAACTTATGCTGTAAGAGATACTGAAATAGATGGAATTGAAATTAAAGAAGGTAATATGCTTGGCTTGGTAGAAGGTAAAATAAAAGAAGTAGGTCAGGATAAAGGTGAAGTTGCAGTTAAAGTTTTAGAACATATGATTGATGATGATAGTGAACTTATAACTGTATATTATGGAAGCGATGTTAGTGATGAAGAAGCTGAAAATTTCTCTAGTATGCTTGAAGAAAAATATGAAGATTTTGATATACAAGTTTACAAGGGAAATCAACCACTTTATTACTTCTTGTTATCAGTAGAATAGAATTTTAATGATTTTCTAATTTATTGATGTTAACATAATTAAGTAGTTTTATGAATATATCAATTATAATTCTTAATTAAAATTTGAATATTACAACCTCCTTGTGATTTTTTGTAAAATATCACAAGGAGGTTTTGTTTTACCATACATTTAAGAAAGTATATAATAAAATGTATAAAAAGATTTGAATACGCATATTAAGGGAGTGAGGATATTTGGCTACATTAAAAGAAATTGCAGAAAAAGTTGGAGTTTCTACAGCAACTGTCTCTAGAGTGCTTAATAATGATACTGGTATTGTTGTATCAGATGATACTAAGATAGAAATATTAGAAGTTGCAGAAGAACTTAATTATAAAACAGCAAAACAAAGAAAAGGAAGGAACATACAGAAAAGCTTTCATGTCATTGGAGTTGTAGAAATGTATGATGTTTTTAAACAATTAGAAGATCCATATTATCTTATTTTGAAAAATATAGTGGATAAAGCCTGTTTTTTGAATAATGTAAAAGTTATCAAAATGTTTAAAAGAGATAAACATTATGAAACTCTAGATGATGTTAAACTTGATGGTATAATTGCAATAGGAAAATTTGATGATGATGAAATAAATGAACTGTCTGAAAAAACACCTAACATTGTGTTTTTAGATTCTTCACCTTATGATGAATTTTATGATGGAATAAAAATAAACTACAAACTTGGGATTCAACAGGCATTAGATTATTTTTTGAATTTAGGGCATAAAGATATTGGTTATATTGGAGCAAAAAATACCTTGGGAGATTTAAAGGTACCTGTTTTTGACAAGAGATTAAAACATTATATAGAATATTTAAAAGAAAAAGATTTGTTTCAAGAGGATTATATAATAGATTGCCATATGAGCTCAAAGGGTGGATATGATGCGATAATAAATTATATAAATGAAGGACGAAAAATTCCAAGTGCATTTTTTGTTGCTAATGATTCTGTTGCAACAGGTGTTATAAGAGGGCTTACAGAAAACGAATACAAAGTACCGGTTGATGTTAGCATAATTGGATTCAATGATACTGTAGTATCACAATATACTATACCACCATTAACATCAATTGGTGTTCAAGTTGAAGAACTTGGAAAAGTTGCAGTTGATTTAGTTATTGAAAAAATAAAAGGAAGAAATTATTCTAAGCTTGTAATTATTCCAACCAAGTTTATAGAAAGAGATAGCGTTAAGAATTTAAATTCATATTAAATTTATAAATAGGACAAGTAGAAATTTATTATGGAGAGTATAAATTTGGGACAACAAATGAAAGTATAATTGCTTCATTTCAAACATTACTTGTAAAAATAGCATAAGCAGTAGCAGGATGGTCAGTTGGGGTAGGTCTAACTAGTGTTGGGTATGTTGCTGATTCAGTTCAAACTTATGCAACACTTTTGGGGATGAAAATATTAATGATATGTGTACCATAAGTTATAACTGTTCTAATTTATATAATATATATAAAAGGATATAAATTAGAAGGTGAGTATCAAGATAAAATTATCTATGAATTAAAAAAGAGAAGACAAGAAAATATAGCATAATACTTATGAAGTTATGTTTTATCATAATATATAATGTTAGGACCTGTTCAAAATTGAGCAGGTCTATTTGAATTTATTAGATTATTAGAAGTATAGTGGTGAAATTATAATTCTATTTTAATATTATAATTTATATTAAATTGTGCTAATATATGATTTTGTCAATTATAAAAATAATGGTATAATGAACAACAGATATTTATTATGTAAGAATGAATTCGGTATTTATAGATAATCGAAAAGGAGGTTTATATGGATATATATAGCAGTATATCAACTTTAAAAGGAGTAGGACCTAAAGCAACTGAAAAATTAAATAGATGTGGTATATTTAATATTTTAGATATTCTATTATATTTTCCTAGAGATTATGATTTTATAGAAGGTAATGTGGAATTTGAAACTATTGATGGAGAGGAGAAGCTTATTCTTTTATGTGAGGTAAAAGCATTTAAAAGAGATGTAAGAACAAAAAATGGCAAGCTTTTAACAACAATAGACTTTCAATATGGTGAACATAAAGTTACTGCAAAGTGGTTTAATCAACCCTATGTGAAAAATAATTTTCAAAAGGGAAGCCAGTACAATCTTATGGGGAAATTTAAAAGAGTTGGTAATATGCTTGAAATAGTAGGACCAGTTATTGCTTGTGGAGAAGCTATTTCAAACGAAATAGTACCTAAATATCCTCTAAAGGGCGATATTAGTAATAAATTATTTGAAAAATTAATTAATACTATATTGGCTCAGATGAATATTAAAGAAAATTTGCCACAAGATATATTAGATAAATATAAACTTGTATCACTAGATTCAGCTATAAGAAGTATTCATTTCCCGGAAAATAAAGATATGTTGGAAAAAGCTAAAACTAGGCTTAAATTCCAAGAACTTTTTACATATTCTTTAAAACTTTTGCTTTTGAAATACCAGTTAAAGAAAAATAGTAATGGAATTAAATTTGAATGGGTGGATGAATTAAAAGTATTTAAGGAAAGTTTGCCTTTTCCTCTTACGAATGCTCAGACAAAAGTTGTACGTGATATACTTAGAGATCAGAAATCACAATGTCCAATGAATAGACTTATACAAGGAGATGTAGGAAGCGGTAAGACTATAGTTGCGCTTATAGCTATATTTAATGTTATTAAAAATAATTATCAAAGTGTTCTTATGGCACCAACAGAAATTCTTGCAACTCAGCATTATGAAGAAGCTAAAAAGGTTTATTCACAATTTAACATTGAAATTGAGCTTTTAACAGGTGGAACAAGTATAAAAGAAAAGAAGAGAATAAAAGAAAGAATAAGGGGAAATGAACCTATCCTTGTTATAGGAACTCATGCATTATTTCAAGAAGATGTTGAATTTGGAAGATTAGGACTTATAATAACTGATGAACAGCATAGATTTGGTGTTGAACAGAGAAGCAGGCTTATGAATAAAGGTAATAAAGCGGATTGTATAGTAATGACAGCCACTCCAATACCAAGAACTCTTGCTCTTTATTTATATTCAGATCTTGATGTATCTGTAATAGATGAACTTCCACCAGGAAGAAAGAAAATTGATACGAGGTATTATGAAGATTCTAAAAGAGATATAGCGTATGAATTAGCTTATGATGAAATTAAAAAAGGAAGACAGGTCTATATTGTATGTCCTTTAATTGAAGAAGATGAAAAGGAACAGCTTAATTCAGTAGAAACACTATATGAAAAGCTAACTAGTACTATATTTAAAAATTTAAGAGTAGAAATACTTCATGGAAAAATGAAGGGAAATGAAAAAGATGATATTATAAAAAGATTTAAAAATCATGAGAGTGATGTGTTAATATCTACAACTGTAATTGAAGTTGGTGTTAATGTTCCCAATGCTTCTGTTATGATAGTTGAAAATGCAGAACGTTTTGGCTTAGCACAATTGCATCAACTAAGAGGAAGAGTTGGAAGAGGTCAATATGAATCGTATTGTGTTTTAATTGCTAAGGCAAAAAGTAATATAACCAAAAAAAGAATGATGATAATGACTGAATCAAGTGATGGATTCTTAATATCTGAACAAGATTTAAAGCTTAGAGGAGCTGGAGAGATGTTTGGAAGAAAACAGAGCGGTGATGCAGGATTTGCTCTTGCTAATCTTTATGAGGATATTAATATTCTAAGATGCGCAAAGCAAGAAGCTGTTAATATAATTAAAGATGATTCTACAGTAAACAGGGAGCTTGTAAATGAAATAAGTAGAAACTTACAAAGAAGCAGTAAATATATTTGTTTTAATTAAATTGAAATTTTATATACAAATATGTTAATATAATTAATATATACCTTAAGGAGGAAATATACTTGAGAATAATAGCAGGAAAAGCAAGAGGGCATAAATTAATACCTCCGGCAACAATGGAAACAAGACCAACTTTAGATAGAGTGAAAGAAGCAATGTTTAGCTCTATTCAATTATATATACCAGAAGGAACAATCGTTGATGTATTTGCAGGTACAGGGAGCTTAGGGCTTGAAGCTGCAAGTAGAGGTGCAAGTGAAGTTTATTTATTTGACAAAAGTGAAATAACTTTTCCTTTATTGCAGGAGAATGTAAAAAATTTAAAATTTGAAGATATTTGTTTTCCTATAAAGACTGATGCCTACATAGGATTAAAAAATCTTGCGCAGAAGGGAAAGCAGTTTAACATAATATTTATAGATCCTCCCTATTGCAAAGAGATGATTCCGGAAGCTATGAAAATTGTTAAAGAAAATAATCTTTTAAAAGAAGATGGAATAATAGTAACTAAAATAGATACTATAGAAGAAATTTATTCAGGATATGATAACATAAAGCTTTTAAAGAGTAAAAAATATGGAAATACAACTGTGTGTTATTATAAATATGAGGAGAAATAAAATGAGTATAGCAGTTTATCCCGGAAGCTTTGATCCAATAACTAATGGTCATGTAGATATAATAAGAAGAGGAGCAAAAGTTTTTGATAAAGTTATAATAGGTGTATTAGTTAATGTAGATAAAAAGCACTTATTTGAGATAGACGAAAGAGTAAAGCTTATAAAGAAAGTTACAAATGATATAGAGAATGTTGAAGTTGTCAGCTTCAATGGTCTTTTAGTAGATTTATTAAAGGAATATAATGCAAATGTAGTTTTAAAGGGTTTGAGAAATTCAATAGATTTTGAATATGAATTACAAATGTCATATATGAACAGAGAGTTAGATTCAAATATTGAAACGATATGCATGATGAGCTCTCCGAATAACTTGCACATAAGTTCTTCGTGTGTTAAACAGGTAGCTAAATTTGGTGGAAATATTGAAGGGCTTGTTCCGAAAGAAATTGTTTCTGATATATTGACAAAAATAAATAGCTAAGGAGTGTTTTTATGGAAAAAGTAGATGTAAATATTATTGAATTGCTTGAATATTTACAAGATGTGGTAGATAATTCGCCTAAAGTACCTATGAGCGGAAAGGTTATGCTTGATAAAAGAGAAATTCTTGAAGTTGTTGATCAGATAATAAACTATTTACCGGATCAACTTAAAAAAGCTGAGTGGATAATGAATGAAAAAGAAAGAATTTTAAATGAAGCTAAAAAGGAGTATGATTCTGTTAAAAAAGAAACTGCAAATATGATGCGAAAGAATATTGAGAATCATAATATAGTTAAAGAAGCTAAAGTTAGAGCAGAAGAAATTATAGCCTCAGCACAAAGGGATGCTAAGGCCATAAGACTTGGTTCGAGAGATTATTCAGATGAAATTTTAAGTCAGTTAGATAAAGAAGTTGAACTTCAAAAAATGAAATTAATAACGGGTCTTCAAGCAAATTTTGAAAATGCCGCAAATGAAATTGACAAAACATTAAACAATGTAGGATTTGTTATAAAGGAAAATGTAAAAGAACTAAGAAGTATGAAAAAATAAAACTTAAAGGCTTGCACTATTTCTATTATGGAAAATATTGAAAATTTGCAAAAGTATAAATAGTACAAGTATTACAATTACTGGAATTAAATGGTGATTTGTAGAGTGTTGTGAATATATATATATATTTGATGTATAAACAGAAGAAGGAATAATCATCATAAGGATATAAGTTATAATAAAGCTAAAAATTCCTTGTATAAATTTAAAAATTATATAACGTAAAAGTTTTATGCCTGTAGATCCAACAAATGAGCTTACTTGAGCTATTATAGCAATGCCAGAAAATGAACATAAGAAGCTTATAAGGCTAAGTTTTAGAGGCATAGAGATTGATAAAGATGCTAGTAGGCTGCATCCATTAGTTATTTCAATACTTCCTAGTAATACAGAGTATAGAGTATCGTGAGGAATTTTAAAAAAGTACTCTAGATTATTAATTAAAATAGCTATAAGAGAACTACTTTTTATAAGTGAAATAATGACAGAAAAAATAATTATAAATCCTCCTATATTCAATACTGTAGTTATTGAATTTTCAACAGAGTTTTTAATAGCAATACCTAAATTAGGATTGCAATCATTCTTAGATTTCAGAGAACTTATATTTTTAAAAGTTCTCTTTTTTTTCGTAATAATGCCAATAATTATACATGAAATATAGCTTCCAGCTAGGAGTATGTATCCAAGTGCAATATTATTAAGAAGAGCTGAAGCTACAGAGCCTATAAGAAATAAAGGACCTACATTGGAAGCGATATTTAAAAGTCTTATATATTCTTCTTTTTCTATATATCCCATAGTATATAAATCTGCACAATATTTTGCACCAAGTGGGTATCCACATAAAATACTGGCGGCAATAGGGAAAGAACAATTTTTTGAAAGTGCAAGAGGTTTACATATTATGGGTCCTAAAAATTTTGAATACAAGCCTATACCATCATAGGCTATGAGCATATTGCAGATTATTAAAAAAGGAAATGTAGTTGGTAATATGGCTTTATACCACAATTTGCAACCTTCAAGTGCAGCTACTATACATTGATTTATGTTTGCTGCAAAAAGAACCACCAATATTGTCATTACAATGCATATAAATGAATTGAATTTAATTTTAAGTTGTTTTTTTAAAAGTACTGTTAATAAAATAATCATAAGCCATAAGACAGCTATATATAACATTTAATCACTCCTATTCATTGTCACCGTTATTTATAATTAAGAAAATATAGTAAAGCAGAATATGAAAATATAGAGCTTTACTATACATATATATGCTGTTGCTTATGTAAAATATTATTTTATTATTACAGGCCCCCTAAGATAATCATCCATTGGATTTATATGTGGATTTAAAATAGAGTATGCTTTTGTACCAAGTATATCAAGTTCCATATGAATGGAAGAGATATTTTTAGGTATCTTTGTAATAATATCTATGCTAGATGTTTTTTTCATTCTTTTTAATATATCACGTCCTTTGGAATTAAAACCAAGAATACGTGCATATGGAGCGGGAGTTTTTGCAAGAGATAGCAGATCATATTTCTCTAATCCTAAAAAATACTGTGCTAAAATTCTATTTATTCGTGTATAGGTATATCGCTTGCTTTTTGATTTTAATATAAGTTCATTTAAAGAATTGGAACATAGTATTTCTTTGTATATTTTATTGTCTAGCCCCTCTGATGCATCAGGAAGATTTTTTAATGTATCTTTTTCTGTAAGGAGTTTAAATTTTATATATTTAAACATATTCTCTTCAAATATAAATGGATATTGAGATAAATTTATATTTTCTAAAATCTTGTAGGTTTCAAATGGTAGAATTTCAGAAATTTTATCAAGAGATCCTGTTTTTAAGTGTTTACGTATTGAGGTAGCAGAAGAAAAAATTTTATCTACAGTTTCATCATTATAACTGGATCCTTCTCTTTTTAATGTATATGGACAAATATTACTTTTTAATATGTTCAAAGCTTTTAAATATTCAATTCCTAAAATATTATTTGAATTTGATAGTACTTTTTCAACATTATCACAATCTAAATATTTATTTAGTGCAATAGATCTGCTTGAGTGAAATGGCAGTCCTGAATTTATATTTGTTTTTAAAAGTTCTTTAAATTCATCAGGTTCATCGCATAAAACATGAGCTATCTTTTTTAGAGGTTCAATATGTCCTTCTTCACTTCCGAAATATAAATTATCAATAATGCCTAAAGAATTTAGCAATGAAACACTTCCAAAAGCGAAATGCTCAGCTGATGATACAGAGTAGACTAGTGGAAGTTCTAAAACTAAATCCACTCCATTTTTTAATGCCATTTCAGTTCGCGTCCATTTATCTACCATGGCAGGAATACCACGTTGCATAAAGTTACCGCTCATTACGCAAACTATGCTGGATGCTTTGGTGTCTTTTAATGCACTTTGTAAATGATATTTATGTCCTTTGTGGAAAGGATTGTATTCAGTAATTATACCTGTAATTATAAAAATCGCCTCCGAATATCAAAATTATTATGTTATTTAAAGATTATTATAGTATAAAAAAGCATGGATTAACATTAATTATGTGTGGAAAAAATATAAAAATACATGATGTCAAAAAAAAAATTTTTTGAAATTTGATTGTTAAAAAATATACTTTTAGTGTATAGGTATTTTACGGTTTAATTGTCTGACAATTTAGATTATTGCCAATCTATCGAATTCTATTTTAGAGGTTGAAATATCTAGGCTTATAGGAGTATATTAATTATAGAGATTTAGATGTTGAAAGGAGAAACAGTCTATGGAACTTATGAAAAAAATATGGGAAGCTGCAAAATCAAATAAGAAAAAAATAGTTCTTCCAGAAGGTAATGAAGAAAGAACTATTGCTGCGGCCCAAAAAATATATGATTTAGGATTAGCTCATCCTATACTTGTTGGTGACACCAATGAAATCCTTGCAAAAGCAAAAGAATTAGATGTGGATTTATCACATGTTGAAATAATAAACCCAAATGAAGCAGAAAATTTACAAAAGTATATAAATGCATTTTACGAATTGAGAAAAGCAAAAGGCGTAACTATGGAAAAAGCTGAAAAAATAGTTAGAGACCCATTATATTTTGCTACAATGATGGTAAAATTAGACGATGCAGATGGTATGGTATCAGGTGCTGTCCATACAACAGGAGATTTATTAAGACCAGGTCTTCAAATAATAAAAACTGCTCCAGGAGTATCGTGTGTATCGAGCTTCTTCATAATGGAAGTACCAAACTCGCCTTATGGAGATAATGGATTATTGTTCTTTGCAGACTGTGCGGTTAATCCAATGCCAAATGAAGACATGTTAGCTTCAATTGCAATTGCAACTGCTGATAATGCAAGACTATTATCTAAAATTGATCCAAAAGTTGCAATGTTATCGTTCTCTACAATGGGAAGTGCAGATCATGAAGTAGTAGATAAAGTGAGAAATGCTACAATAAAAGCAAAAGAATTAAGACCAGATTTAGATATAGATGGTGAATTACAGTTAGATGCTGCAATAGTACCTAAGGTTGCAAAACAAAAGGCTCCAGAAAGTAAAGTTGCAGGAAATGCAAATATTTTAGTATTCCCTGATTTACAAGCAGGAAATATAGGATATAAGTTAGTTCAAAGATTTGCAAACGCAGAAGCTATAGGACCAGTTTGTCAAGGATTTGCTAAGCCAATTAATGATTTATCAAGAGGATGTAGTTCAGAAGATATAGTTAATGTTGTAGCATTAACAGCTGTTCAAGCACAAGGGATTAAATAATTAAAAAAGATTAGATGTTCAAGTAAGGAGTTAGAAAGATGAAAATATTAGTTATAAACTGTGGAAGTTCTTCATTAAAATATCAACTTATAGATATGTCAAATAACGGAGTTTTAGCTCAAGGGTTAGTTGAAAGAATAGGAATTGATGGGATATTAACTCAAAAAGTTGATGGAAGAGAAAAATACGTTGTTGAAACAGATCTTAAAGACCATCAAATAGCTATTGATTTAGTTTTAAAGACTTTAATTGATGAAAAACAAGGTGTAATTAAGTCAATGGATGAAATCTCAGCAGTAGGACACAGAGTTGTTCATGGTGGAGAAAAATATTCTGAATCTGTATTAGTTACTGATGAAGTTTTAGAAAGTCTTCAAGAATTAATTAAGCTTGCGCCACTTCACAACCCTGCTAATATTATAGGAATAAAGGCTTGTCAGGCACTTATGCCAAATACACCAATGGTTGCAGTATTTGATACAGCATTCCATCAAACTATGCCACAAAAAGCATTTATGTATCCAGTACCATATGAATATTATGAAGAAGATCATATAAGAAGATATGGATTCCACGGAACTTCTCATAAATATGTTTCAGGTGAAGTTGCTAAATGGATGAATAAAGACATTAGTGATCTTAAGATAATAACTTGCCACTTAGGAAATGGCGTAAGTGTTACTGCTGTTAATGGTGGTAAATCTATAGATACAACAATGGGATTTACACCACTTGATGGTATAATAATGGGATCAAGAAGTGGAAGCATAGATCCTGCTATAGTTACATTCTTACAAAAAGAAAAAGGTTATAGTGCAGATGAAGTAAATGACATCTTAAACAAAAAGAGTGGTGTTTTAGGTGTATCAGGAATTGGAACAGATTTCAGAGATATAAGAGCAGCAGCAGAAAAGAATAATGAGAGAGCTCTATTAACTATGGATATCTATGGATACCAAATAAAGAAACAAATTGGTGCATATGCAGCAGCAATGGGTGGATTAGATGCTGTTGTATTTACAGCTGGTATTGGAGAACATGCTCCAGAAGTAAGAATAAGAGCATTAACTAATATGGAATTCTTAGGAATTGATATAGATTCAGCTAAGAATGACAATCAAAATATTGGAGATGGTATGGAAATTTCTACACCAGATTCAAAGGTTAAGTTATATGTAATTCCTACTAATGAAGAATTAATGATTGCTGAAGAAACTTTAGGACTAATTAAGTAGCAAATTACGATAAATATCTTGACTTTTAGACTACTCCTTTATATAATAAGTTGTGTTTGATTTATAAATTAATTGCTAAGGAGTGATAAGGAGATTATTGGATTATTGACATTGCGTCAAATATACAATATACTCTGATAAGTATGAAGATACAAATTTCAGATATTATTTCAGGTAAAGACAGAAGTAAAAAAATTGACGAAATTTTTGAAATTGAGTCATTTGAATTTGAAGGTGACATTATCAAGTCTATAACTCCTTGCAAGGTTAGTGGAGTTATGAATTCAGACGGAGATATATTAGTTATTAGAGCTAATATAAAGACTGATTTAGAAATGGTATGTTCAAGATGCTTAGATACCTTTATCTATCCAATAGATATTGATATAGAAGAAAGGTTTACAACAAACAGTGAAAGTGAAGACGAAGAAGCTGTTGTTGTAATAGATGATGTTTTAGACATCACTGAATTAGTTGAAACAAGTATAATTTCAACTTTACCAATCAAGAGAGTATGTAAAGACGACTGCAAGGGACTATGTCAGAAATGTGGCTGTAACTTAAATGTTAAGGCATGTGACTGCAACAAAGAAGATGTAGATATACGTTTCGAAGTCTTAAGAGGTTTGTTTGATAATAAGGAGGTGTAATGAATGGGTTGTCCAGCTAGAAAGCAATGTAGTGCTAGAACTAAGAAGAGAAGAGCTCAAACTTTTAAAGCTAGTTTACCAGGTATTGTAGAATGTCCACAATGCCACGAAATGAAACTTGCTCATAGAGTATGTAAAAACTGTGGTTTTTACAAAGGTAAGGAAGTAGTAGCTTCTGAAAACTAAAAGAAAGTCATATGACTTTCTTTTCTTTTTTTATATCCGATGAGAAACGAGATTAAAATAGTTTTTCATCGGATTTTATTTTACATATTAATTTTAATATCAATGATGGTAAACAATTAATAATTAGGTTGTATTATATGAATATTAGGAAATAAAAAGAATGTTATAAAATATTATGTTAATTTTATAACAAATAGAAAATCAATATAATATATGCTAATTATTAAGAAAAGTAGATATATAAATTTATTATGTAAATATAGGTGTAATATGATTAATAATACGGTATAATTAATTATATTACACGTTATTATATGAAAAATACGGTAAATATATAGCAGAGGTGAGAATAAATATGAAAATAGCTATAGATGGAATGGGTGGAGATAATGCACCAGTTGCTGTAATTGAGGGCGTAATTAATGCAATTAAAGAATATAGTGATATAGAATTTTATATTACAGGTCCTGAAGATAAAATAAAGGCGGAATTAGCTAAATATGACTATCCTAAAGATAAGATTACAGTAATTCATGCAGAGGAAGTTATCTCCACAAATGAACATCCTGTAATGGCAGTAAGAAGAAAGAAAGATTCAAGTATAGTTAAGGCTTTAAATTTAGTTAAGGATAAAACTTGTGATGCAATAATATCTGGAGGAAGCACAGGAGCATTCCTTGCAGGGTGTACACTTGTTGTTGGAAGAATAAAGGGTGTTGAAAGACCAGCTTTAGCACCTATAATGCCTGGTAGAAAAGGTCAGTTTATGATAGTAGACGTTGGAGCCAATGTTGATTGTAAGCCTGCCTTTCTTGTACAATTTGCTAAAATGGGTAAAATATATTATGAGCATGTTTTTAATGTGAAAAATCCAAGTATAGGTCTTATTAACATTGGTGAAGAAGAAGAAAAGGGAAATGAACTTTCGAAAGCTACATACCAGTTGCTTAAAAATGAAGGAGAATTAAATTTTAAGGGAAACGTTGAACCAAGAGATATTCCAAAAGGTGAAACTAACATTTTAGTTAGTGATGGTTTTGTAGGAAATACTGCTTTGAAAATGTATGAAGGATCAGCATCGACAATTTTAGGGATGATCAAAGATGAAGTAATGCAGGCATCTATCATTTCAAAATTTGGAGTAGTGCTGTTAAAACCAGTTTTAAAAAGCTTGATGAAAAAAGTTGACTACAAAGAATATGGTGGAGCACCATTTTTAGGTGTTGATGGAATATGTATAAAAGCGCATGGAAGTTCTGATGGAAAAGCATTTAAGAATGCAATAAGACAGACTAAGATTTTCTATGATAATAAAGTTCTTGAGAATATGAAAAAAGAATTTTCAAAACAAAATTAAATAAATATTGACGATTTAAATATTATATAATATTATCTAAATGTAGAACTTGGGAGGTGAAACAAATGTTTGAAAGAATCCAAGCAATAATTGCTGATAAATTAAGTATCGACGAGGGAAGCGTAACAATGGAAGCATCTTTTATTGATGATTTAAACGCTGATTCATTAGATATTGTTGAGCTTATCATGGCTTTAGAAGATGAACTAGACATGGAAATACCAGATGAAGACGTTGAAAACTTTAAGACAGTTGGAGATGTTGTCAATTACGTTAAAGCTCATCACGAAGAATAGCATAATCCCGCGTTTGCGGGATTTTATCTTTATTAATTAGTTTATTCTTGAATTTGTTATATTAGCAAGTTGAAGAATAAACTTCTAAGGAGTGGAAAAATGAATAAGTATACACTTAAAGAAATTGAAGAAAATTTAGGAGTTTGTTTTAATAATCCCACATTATTAAAAACTGCGCTTACGCATAGTTCGTTTGCAAATCAGTTTAAAGATGCGGAATATAATGAGAGACTTGAGTTTCTTGGAGATGCAGTATTACAACTTTGTATCACTGAATATCTATTTAATAATTTCAAGAGCAAGTCAGAAGGAGAATTGACAAAGACACGTAGCCTTATTGTATGTGAGAATTCTCTTTATGAGATTGCTAAAAAGCTTCATCTTGGGGAATATATAAGAATGAGCAAAGGTGAAGAATTAACAGGAGGAAGAGAAAGGATTTCTATACAGGCTGATGCTGTAGAAGCAGTTATAGCTGCTGTTTATTTAGATAAAGGCATAGGATTTGTAAGAGATTTTATCTTATTGCATTTTGAAGAAATAATAAAGAAGGCTATAAACAATGAAATCATATTAGATTTTAAAACTAAGCTTCAAGAATTTTTACAAAAGGATGGAGAAGTGTCAATTCATTATGAATTGATAAAGCATGAAGGTCCACCACATAGACGTAAGTTTTTCACTAATGTTGTTATAGAAAACAATATTATGGGAGAAGGATGTGGATATAGTAAAAAAGAAGCTGAACAAAATGCAGCTAAACAGGCCTTAATGAAACTGGATAATAAAAATGAGTAAAAGTTATTATATAATACCAATATTTGTACCACACGAAGGTTGCCCACATGATTGTGTATTTTGCAATCAAGATAAAATAACTGGGGTAAAAAAAGATTCATTAAGAATTGTTAAAGACACAGAGAAAAGAGATATTTCTTATAGTAATGATGAGAATGAAGAAGTTACTGCAGAAAGTGTTAGAAAGACTGTTTATGAATACCTTGAAACTATTGACCATAGTAATGCAGTTGTTGAAATATCATTCTTTGGAGGAACATTTACTGGAATAAAAGAAGAAAAGCAAAAAGAACTTCTACAAGTTGCAAGAGAGTTTAAGGATAAAGGTTTTATAGATAAAATAAGATTATCTACAAGACCAGACTATATAAATCAATATATATTATCCTATTTAAAGGAATACAGAGTTGATATAATTGAACTTGGTGTTCAATCACTTAATGAAGAAATTCTTTTAAAAGCAGGAAGAGGCCATGATGTAGAGGATGTTTCTAAAGCATCAAAGCTGATAAAAGAATATGGATTTATACTTGGACATCAAATAATGCCTGGTCTTCCAGGAGATGATTTTAAGACTGACATAGAGACAACAAAAGCATCGATAGAAATGAAACCAGATATATGCAGAATTTATCCGGCGTTAACAATAAGGGGAACTGCCATGGAGATTATGTATAAAAGAGGAGATTATGTACCTTATACTTTAGAAGAAGCTGTTGAAATAAGCAAGGAAATGTATAAGATGTATAGACATAACTCTGTTAATGTTATAAGAATAGGTCTTCAACCTACTGAAACAATAAATGAAAAAAATGATGTTGTGGCAGGACCTTTTCATCCGGCATTTAGAGAACTTGTTGAGAGTAGTCTTATGATTGAACTCATACTAGAAAATATGAAAGAACAAGAAAAAGCAGAAATTCATATTAATCCTAAAGAGATAAGTAAATTATATGCTAACAAAAAGATGTATTTTAATCGATTGAAAGATAATAAAAAGAATATAAAGGTAGAGCAAAATAATGATATTGAAAGAGGTAAAATTATACTCTACCTAGAAAATAAAAAAGTGGATATAATATATTAGCGAGGGGAAACTCTCGCTTTTGATATATTAATTGATATTTATTAATGTTTGCTATAAACTAATTATGATTGGAAGTGTTTGTATTGAAAAGAAAGACTAGAGAAAAATTAAAAATTGCTTTTGCTATTTTTATTATAATAATATTTATTGTGGGACTTTTACCTACTATATTTTTTTAAATGAGGAGTGGAAAGATTGTTTTTAAAATCTCTGGAGATAAGAGGATTTAAATCCTTTGCGGATAAGACAGAATTAAAATTTAAAAAAGGAGTTACTGCTGTTGTAGGTCCAAATGGAAGTGGAAAAAGTAATATATCTGATGCAGTAAGATGGGTTCTCGGAGAACAGAGTATAAAGGTTTTAAGAGGCGGAAAGATGGAAGATGTAATCTTTGCAGGAACACAGTTTAGAAAGCCTGTAGGCCTTGCTCAGGTTTCATTGACTCTTGATAATAGTGATGAACAGCTTGCAACAGAATATAATGAAGTGACTGTATCTAGAAGGATTTTTAGGTCTGGTGAATCTGAATATTTAATTAATAACAATAAATGCAGATTAAAAGACGTTACTAATTTATTTATGGATACAGGTATAGGTAAGGAAGGATATTCTCTTATTGGACAAGGTAAGATTGAAGCAATTTTAAGTGGTAAGCCAGAAGAACGAAGAGCGCTTTTAGAGGAAGCTGCTGGTATTGTTAAATTTAAAAATAGAAAAGAAGAAGCTGAAAAAAAACTAAGTAACACTGATGATAACCTTGTGAGAATAAATGATATATTATCTACTTACGAAGAGCGAATTGAACCTTTGAGAATAGAAAGAGAAAAGGCTATTGAATTCAAAGAATTATCTGATAATCTGAAAAGAAAAGAAGTATCTCTAATAGTACATACAATTCAGATTATGGATCAGGAATTGAGAGTGTTTAAGGAAGAATTAAATAAAAGAATTGAGGGAATTAATAAAAAGAGAGAAAGCATAGCTAAAGATAGGGAAATATTAAGCAATCTAGAAGAAAGAATAGAAAATATTGAGAAAAAAACATTAGGAGAGAAAGAGCAGTACTATACTTTAAAAGATATTATTAATGATGATGGAAAAGCTATAGAACTATATCATGAAAGAATTAAAAATTGTGAAGAAAAGATAAAGAGAAATAGTTACGAAGTTGAAGATATCTCTAAAAGAATGGAAGATATTGAAAATAATAAGTTATTGCTAGAACAAGAATTAGCTAAACGTTTTGAAGAACAGGCTGATAAAAAGGAAATAATTGAAAAATTGGAGCAAACTAATAAGATAAAGCAGCTTGAACTAGAGAAGATGAAGGCTGAGCTTAAAGTACTTCAAGAAAGCGAACTTGACTTTTTGAGAAGCAATTCAGATGTTAAAAATGAAATAAATATATTAAAGAGGGAATTGGAACTTAGAGAAGAAAAAAGACAGTCTCTTGATTCATCCATATCTTATCTTGAAAATAACATAGTTATCAATATGGCTACATACAAAGGATTGAGTAGAGATATTGATAATAAGAAAAAAGAAATAGAAGATGTTCGTAATTCTACAGCAGAGTTAAAAAAGAGAATTGCTACACTAAAAGGAAACATTACAAAGAAAGAAAATGATGTAAAAGAATTGAATAGAGTTTTAACTAAGTTAGATGCTAATAAAACTATGCTTGAAAATCTTGAAAAGCACTATGAGGGATATAATAGATCAGTTAAATCACTTATGGAATCCATAAAGGACGAAAATATTGAAGGTGCAGAAGAAACAAAAGTTTTAGGTGAAGTTTTTAGTGTGGATAAACAGTATGAAACTGCTTTAGAAATAGCCTTAGGAGCAGCTATTTCCAATGTTATAACAAGCACTGAACAGGTTGCAAAAAAGCTTATTATATATTTAAAGAAAAATAATTTAGGAAGAGCTACTTTTTTACCCATTAATATAATTAAAGGTAAAAAGCTTAATTTAGATGATTCTATAACTAAATCTGAAGGATATATAGGTATAGGTAGTGACATAATATCATATGATTCAATATATGAAAATATAATGAATTATACTCTAGGTAGAACTATAATATGTAGAGATATGGATTGTGCATTAAAGATTTCAAAGATTAGTCAGTATAGATATAAAATAGTTACTCTTGAAGGTGAAGTTGTTAATCCAGGGGGAGCTCTTACTGGAGGGAGCATAAAAGGTAGAAATACTAATCTTCTAGGAAGAAAAAGAGAAATAGAAGAAATTGCTCATAAGATTGATGAAAAGAAAAAAGTATATGCTGATATTATGAAGGAAGGACAGAAGCTTTCACTAGAATTAAAAGAAATAGATGAAGAGATTCTTAATAATACAGATTTAATACATTCTAAAAATATAGACCTTACAAGAAAGCAAAGTGAAATAGAAGGCCTTCAAAATGACACTAATAAGCTTAAAAAAACCTTGGAAAATACAAGAATTGATTTGGAAAGAATAAAGGAAGATAAGCAAGAAATATCTGAAAAATTAAATATTAAAGAAAACGAAATAAGAATTCTTGAAGATGAGAATGTTACAAAAAAAAATCAGAGTGTAGAGCTGGAAGAATTGATTGGTGTGAAAACTTTAGAAGTTAGCAAAGATGAATCTAAGTTGACGGAGATGAAAATTGCTAAAGCAGCATTAGATGAAGGTATTGAAGGAAAGAAAAACGACTTTTCAAGAATCGAAAAAGAATCATATGATTTAAGTGGAAAAAGAGATAATCTTCTTAGAGAGAGTAAAGAAAATGAAAAAAGCATAATAGAACTAAATTTTTCAATAAAAGAGAGACAAAAAAATATTGAGGAAAACAATACTAAAATTAATATTTTAGAACTTAACTTTAAAGATGATGAAATAGAAAAAGAAAAATTGAAAGAAGAATTTAAACAGAAAGACAACTTAATAAGTGCAGTGATGGATGAAATAAGCCGTGAAGAGATGGAAGTAAATAAGAGAGAAGTAATAAAGGCGAAAAAGGAAAGTGAAGAGGAGCATATATACAAAAAACTTAATGAAGAGCTTGAACTTACTTATGCTGAGGCTCTTGATATATGTGAACCTGTTGAAAATGAAGAAGATTTAAAAAGTAATATTTCATCTATAAAATCTAAAATCACAAAACTGGGTATTGTAAATTTAGCTGCAATTGAAGAATATGAGGAACTTAAAGAAAAGTTTGAATTTATGTCAAATCAGGCAGAGGATTTGGAAAAAGCTAAAGAAGAGCTTATCAGGGTTATAGATGAAATGACTGGTGAAATGAGAATATTATTTAAAGAAAATTTTAAAATATTAAATCATAATTTCAACGAAACATTTAAGGATTTATTCCAGGGTGGAAGTGCAGAACTTATACTTGGTGAAGGTGATGAGCTTAGTGCTAACATAGATATAAATGTTGAACCGCCAGGAAAGAAACTACAAAATATAAATCTTATGTCAGGTGGAGAAAAAGTTCTATCTGCTATAGCACTACTTTTTGCAATATTAAAGATGAAACCTACACCTTTTTGCATACTTGATGAAATTGAAGCTGCTCTTGATGATGCAAATGTCTATAGATATGCAGAATTTTTATTGAGATTTTCTAATAGAACTCAGTTTATAGTAATAACTCATAGAAAGGGTACTATGGAAGCGAGTGATATTATTTATGGTGTTACAATGGAGGAAAAAGGTATTTCTAAAGTGGTATCAGTAGATTTATCTAAAGATGATGAGTAATACTATTATTGATAAAGAAAATTTTAAATAATGTATGATAAAAAGGTGATAATAAGAATATTAATATATCCCAATTTGTTTAGAGAACACTACACGATTTCTAGAGTATAATTGTAAATTTACTAGTGCGATATATGATAAAGATGTAAAATAGTATTTATTATTAATATAAAATTATAAATAGATATAATAAATTTAGATATGGAGGAAAAAAGTTTGTTTGGAAATTTATTTAACAAATTAAAAACAGGGTTAACAAAGACAAGAGATGGATTAACAGATAAGATCAATGAAGTATTAAAGATTGCTATCACTATAGATGAAGATCTTTATGAAGAATTAGAGGAAATTCTAATAACATCTGATATTGGAATGGATACAACAATAGATATAATTGAAAGACTAAGAAATAAGATTCGTAAAGAGAAAATAAATGATCCTCAGGAAGTTAAGCCAGCATTAAAAGAGGTTATAAGAGATATACTTTTGGAAGGTTCATATGAAGATAATGATGAAGATAAAAAAGTTATGCTTATAATAGGAGTTAATGGAGTTGGTAAGACTACATCAATAGGTAAAATAGCTGCTAAAAATAAGGCTGATGGAAAAAAGGTACTTCTTGCAGCAGCTGATACATTCAGAGCAGCTGCTATAGATCAGCTTGAAGTGTGGAGTAAAAGAGCTGAGGTTGATTTGGTAAAACATCAGGAAGGTTCAGATCCGGCAGCTGTAGTTTTTGATGCTATTGAAGCTACAAAGGCAAGAAAGGTTGATCTTCTTATTTGTGATACTGCAGGAAGACTTCATAATAAGAAAAATCTTATGAATGAACTTGAAAAGATAAATAGAATAATAGATAGGGAATTAAGTGATTATAAAAAAGAAACTTTACTTGTTCTTGATGCAACAACAGGACAAAATGCTGTCATTCAAGCTAAACAATTCATGGAAGCCTGTCCTATTGACGGAATAATACTGACAAAATTAGATGGAACAGCAAAAGGTGGAGTTGTTATTTCAATTAAACAGAGTTTAAATATACCTGTAAGATATATAGGAGTAGGTGAAGGTATTGATGACCTTCAAAAGTTTGATGCTGAAGGATTTGCAGAGGCACTTATATAGTTAACAGTGAACAATTTACAGTTGACATTTCAATAATGTATCAGTTTTGTGTTGATATTTAGATAAAAAAGTGAAATTTTAAAAAATAAATTGACACAAAAAAATAAAAAATATTAAAAAAATAAAAAATATTTATAAGTGTTAAGTAAAAGTACTTGACACTTGTATTAAATCCTGTTAGAATCTCTTTTGTGGGTAAGGTGATTAGATGGTAGATAGAGTTGAGGTTTCGTTATTGATGGATTATTATGGTTCATTATTAACAGATAAACAAAGAGACATAATGGAATGGTATTACAACGATGATTTGTCTTTGGCAGAAATTGCTGAAGTTAATAAAACAAGTCGTCAGGCTATTCACGATTTAATCAAAAGATGTTATAAGCAACTTCTATCCTATGAAAGTAAGCTGAACTTACTTCAAAAGAGTATAAACAGAGAACATGAAATTATAAGTTTTTTAGAAGAATTAAAAAGTAAATATTCCATTGATGATGAGGATATTATACAATATAAAGAAAAGCTAGAAAATTTATAAGGAGGAGGTAAACATGGCTTTTGAAGGTTTAGGAGAAAAATTACAGGAGACGTTCCGTAAACTAAAAGGTAAAGGAAAGTTAACTGAAAAAGATATTAAAGAAGCCATGAGAGAAGTAAAGCTTGCCTTATTAGAAGCAGACGTTAACTACAAAGTTGTTAAAACATTTGTATCAAATGTTAGTTCAAAGTGTGTTGGAAGTGAAGTTTTAGAAAGCTTAACGCCAGGGCAGCAAGTAATTAAGATAGTTAACGAAGAACTTACTAATCTTATGGGTGGAAGTGAAAGTAAACTTAGCTACAATAGCAGTGGTCCTACAGTGATAATGCTTGTCGGTCTTCAAGGTGCTGGTAAAACTACAATGTGTGGTAAACTTGCATTGAACCTTAGAAAAGATAACAAGAAACCTTTATTGGTAGCTTGTGATATTTATAGACCAGCAGCTATAAAACAGTTAGAAGTTGTAGGAAAACAAATTGAAATTCCAGTATTCTCTATGGGTGATAAAGTAAGTCCTGTAGATATAGCAAAAGCTGGTATAGCACATGCTAGGGATAATGGAAATAACATAGTTATCATTGATACTGCAGGTAGACTTCATATTGATGAAGATTTAATGCAAGAATTAAAAGATATAAAAGAAAATGTAAAACCATCAGAGATACTTTTAGTAGTAGACTCAATGACAGGTCAAGATGCAGTTAATGTGGCAGAAAACTTTAACAATGATTTAGATTTAAGTGGAGTTATATTAACAAAGCTTGATGGTGATACTAGAGGTGGAGCAGCTCTTTCTATAAAGAGTATAATAAACAAGCCGATAAAATATGTTGGACTTGGTGAAAAAATGAATGATTTTGAAGTGTTCCATCCAGATAGAATGGCATCAAGAATTCTTGGGATGGGTGATGTATTATCACTTATTGAAAAGGCTCAGGAAGCAATTGATGAAAAAGAGGCTGCAGATTTAGGTAAAAGAATGTTAAATCAAGAATTTAACTTTGAAGATTATCTAATGGCAATGGAGCAGATGAAAAAGCTTGGTCCCCTTAATAAAATTTTAGAAATGATGCCAGGGATGAACTCAAAGGAACTTCAAGGGCTAGATTTAGAAAAAGGTGAAGTGGCAATGAATGTTACTAAAGCCATAATCTATTCTATGACTCTTAAAGAAAGACGTAATCCAACTCTTATAGCAAAATCTAATTCGAGAAAAATAAGAATAGCTAAGGGGTCAGGAACATCAGTTCAAGAAGTCAATAAGCTTATGAAGAGTTACGAAATGATGAAGAAGCAGATGAAGCAGATGAAATCATTCCAAAAGCAATTTAGCAAGAAAGGTGGTCTTTTCGGAGGCAAATTACCTTTCTAGATTGAAAATAAATAATTAACCTTAAAAGGAGGTGAAATTAAAATGGCAGTAAAAATCAGATTAAGAAGAATGGGTGCTCATAAAGCTCCTTTCTATAGAGTAGTTGTTGCAGATTCAAGATCTCCAAGAGATGGTAAATTCATCGAAGAAATTGGATACTACAATCCATTAACTGAACCAGTTGAATTCAAAGTAAACGAAGAAAAAGTTAATGAATGGTTAGCTAACGGTGCACAACCAACAGAAGTTGTTAAGAGACTTTTCAACAATGCAGGTCTTACTAAGTAATTTTTGGAGGTGAATTCTATAATCAACATGTGTTGATTATAGACGTTTATGAAAGAATTAGTTGAATATATGGCTAAATCTCTTGTGGATAATCCTGAATATGTCAGCGTTAATGAAGTGAATAAAGAGCAATCTATTATTCTTGAATTAAAGGTGGCTCCTGAAGATATGGGTAAGGTTATCGGTAAGCAAGGCAGAATTGCAAAAGCTATACGTACAGTAGTAAAAGCAGCAGCAGTTAAACAACATAAACGCGTTATAGTAGAAATCATCTAAATTAAGAGTTAGGTTTAACCTAACTCTTTTTTTTATTAAAATGAATTTGACATTTGAGTTATGTTTAAATTATGATATATTCAAACAAATTCAATATTTTCTTTTGTATAATTATAATATATAATATTGTAGAAATATCATTATATATTGTGATTTTAAAAGAATTAGACAAAATAATGGTCATATTGACTGAATAAAAATCAGAGGTGAATTTATTGGAAAAAAAATTATTTAAAATAGGTCAGATAATAAACACTCATGGTATCAAAGGTGAAGTAAAGGTTTATCCTTTAACAGAAGACGTAAATAAATTTAAGCGTTTAAAAACTGTTTTAGTTGGTGGCGTTGAAATGAATATATTAGGTGTTAAATTTCAAAAAGACAGAGTTATTCTTAAAATTGAGGGTATAGATACAATGAATGACGCTGAGACTTATAAGCAAAAATATATTGAAATACCTAGAGAAAAAGAGCCGGAACTTCCAGAGGATACTTATTATGTTTCGGATTTAAAAGAATGTATAGTATATGATACTGATGGAAAGGAATTAGGTAAGATATTTGATGTAATAAGTACTCGTAATAATGACGTTTATTGGATAAAAGAGCCAAAGGAACTTTTAATACCTGTACTTAGAGACATTGTTTTAAGTATTGATATAAATGAAAAGAAAATAGTTATAAGACCAGTAGGTGAGTGGCAGGATGAAGATTAATATTTTAACACTATTTCCTGAAATGTTTTCTATTTTTGAACATAGCATAATAGGAAGGGCTCGTGAAAATAAAATTATTGATATTGATGTCCTAAATATAAGGGATTTTACATTGAATAAACATAAGAAAGTTGATGATGCCCCTTATGGTGGAGGAGCTGGGATGGTTATGGCTCCACAACCTCTTGTTGATGCAATAAGACATGTAAAAGAAAATAATAGTGGCAAGGTTATTTTCTTAGGCCCAAGAGGGAAAACTTTCAATCAAGAGATGGCTAATGAACTTTCTAAAGAACAAAATCTTACATTTATATGTGGTCATTATGAGGGAATTGATGAAAGAGTATACAAACATATTGATATGGAAATATCGCTTGGTGATTTTGTACTGACAGGTGGAGAAATGGCAGCAATACCAGTTATTGATTCTGTTTTGAGACTTATTCCTGGAGTACTTGGAAAAGAAGAAAGCTTTATGGAAGAATCTTTTTATAATGGGCTTTTAGAATATCCACAATATACAAGACCGGAAGATTTTGAAGGTGATAAGGTTCCTGATATACTTTTATCAGGTCATCATGAGAATATCCGTAAGTGGAGAAGGTTACAGTCCCTTAAACTTACAAAAGAACGCAGACCTGATATGTATAGCAAGATAAGCTTAACAAAGGAAGATATAAAAATTTTAAAAAAAGATAATGAAAAGTAAAAAAACATAATTTATTTGTTGAAATAAAAAATAATATGTGTTATTATTAATTTTGTGCTAGTACGGGCGTTCCTCTGTCTACATGAGAAACTGTGTTAAGAACGTCAAATTATCGTTAAGGAGGGAATGCACAATGAACGAAATAATAAGAGCTATTGAAGCTGAACAAATCAGAACAGACTTACCTACATTTGCAATTGGAGATACTATAAAGGTATACGTAAAGATTCAAGAAGGTAACAAAGAAAGAATCCAAATGTTCGAAGGAACAGTACTTAAGAAACAAAACGGTGGTTTAAGAGAAACTTTCACAGTAAGAAGAGTTGCTTATGGAACTGGTGTTGAAAGAACATTCCCAATGAATGCGCCAATCATCGATAAGATTGAAGTAGTAAGAAAAGGTAAAGTAAGAAGAGCTAAACTTTACTACTTAAGAGATAGAGTTGGTAAGGCTGCTAAGGTTAAAGAATTATTAACTAGATAATATAAAAAGGGGACTGTTTCAGTCCTTTTTTTATTGTTATTAAATGAGTTTAGAGTTAGATAATAAATCTGTTTATAATATGTAAGGAATAATGCACAATGGGCAGGACACAATAAATTACTAAATCCATGTAAACTGGGTATAATCATTATTATATATATTGTGAAATGTACATTGTGTTTTTTAGAATTTTTAAAATTTATTTTTTGTTTTAATAAAAAATAAATTAAGGATAATTGGTATTATGAAGACGTAAATTATAACTTCAATTATCAATTATAAATTATTAACTGAAAAGGGAGGGATTCATATGGCTATAAACTGGTTTCCAGGACATATGAGAAAAACTCAAAGAGAAATTAAGGAAAATTTAAAATTAGTTGATGCTGTTATTGAAATAAGAGATGCAAGAATACCTAGAAGTTCTGCTAATCCTGATATTGATAAATTATTAGAAGGAAAGCCAAGAATAATACTATTAAATAAAAGTGATTTAACTGATAGTAAGGTTACAAAAGAATGGATTGATTATCTTACTAATGATAATGTAAAAGTACTTGAAGTTAATTGTTTAAAAGGGGAAGGATTAAAGGCTATAAAACCTGCTTTATTAAATCTTTTAAAGGAAAAGCATGATAGACTTAAAGCTAAAGGTATGGCTAAAATTATAACAAGAGTTATGGTAGTTGGTATACCTAATGTTGGAAAATCTACATTTATTAATAAAATGGCAAGAAATAATATAGCTAAAACAGGTGATAGACCTGGTGTTACTAAGAGTAAACAGTGGATAAAGACAGCAATTGGAATTGAGCTTTTAGATACTCCAGGAGTATTATGGCCTAAGTTCGAAGATGATACAACAGCGTTGAATTTGGCGTTTACAGGTGCTATAAAAGATGAAATTATGGATATAGAGGAATTGGCGCTCAAGTTAGTAGAAAGATTACAGAAAAACTATGAGACTAAATTAAAAGAAAGATATAAACTTTCAGAAATTTGTGAAAATCCATTAGATACATTAAATTTAATAGGTAAAAAGAGAGGGGCATTAATTTCTGGAGGTCAGATTGATTATAATAGAATTGCGGTTATACTTCTTGATGAATTTAGAGGTGGGAAAATTGGTAACATATCTTTAGAACGTCCAATTGAAGAAGAAAGTGAAGAAGAAAGCAATGAAGATAATTAATGAGGATATAAAATCTTTATCATTTGCAAAAATAAAAGATGAAATGTCAAAAATTTCAATAATTAATGAATATAAAAATAATAATTATGAAAGCATAATTCACTGGCTTGAATGCGATAAGCGAAAGAATGTTTTAGCACTTGCTTCTAAATTAAAAAAAGAAATTAATGCATATTTAAAAGAAATTGAAAGAGTTAAGTCTATGTATGCATTTGATAAATCTTTTGGTGATTATAAACATATTGCAGGCGTGGATGAAGTTGGAAGAGGGCCTCTTGCAGGACCTATTGTTGCATGCTGTGTTATGCTTGATTTAAATGTTTTAGATGATGAACTTATTTTATATTTAAATGATTCTAAAAAATTAAAAGAAAGCAAGAGAGAAGAGCTTGCAGAAATAATAAAAGAAAAAGCAGTGTGTTTTAAAATTTCAGAGTGTTCAAATTATGAGATAGATGAAATAGGGATAGGTGTGGCTAATAATAAGGTGTTTCTAGAAAGTTGTAATTCACTTAGTATTAAACCAGATCTTGTGTTATCTGATGGTTATCTCGTGAAAGGAATCGAAATAGAAAATAAATCGGTTATAAAAGGAGATACTAAAAGTGCTTGTATTGCTGCAGCATCAATAATAGCTAAAGTATATAGAGATAATCTTATGAAAGAATATGCAAAGAAGTATTCGTGTTATGATTTTGAAAATAATGCTGGATATGGAACTGCAAAACACATGAATGCTATAAGGGAATATGGTAAATGTGAAATACATAGAAATAGCTTTCTTAAAAATTTATTAGAAAATAATTAAAATATTAAAGACAGGTAATAATTTTTATTGATATGAGAATTATTACCTGTCTTTTTATAATCTAAAAGCATCTTTTATATGATTAATTTTATATAGAGAGTTATCAGTATTAAAGAAAACTTCGATTACATCGAAACGTACGTTTAGATAGTTGAGTTTTCTTAAATTTATATAAGAAGAAGTAATTTTAGCTATTGATTTTTGTTTTGAGTATGTTACAGCCTCTTGGGGGTAGCCGTAATTTATATTGTAGCGACTTTTGACTTCAGTTATAACTAGAATATTATGTTTTATTGAGATTATATCAATTTCTCCTAAAAAATTTCTGAAATTATTTTCAAGTATTTTATAGTTATTATCTATTAGATAATTTGAAGCAAGTTTTTCGCCATAATTGCCGATAAATTTATTGAAATTTTTCATATTCTGCTCCTCTCAATGGAAAAGTAATAGACATTAAAGATTCTATGGAATAAAAGCAGTTATATATTATTCTAAGCTTTTAAAGTGGATTCCAATGGATAATTGATATATGATAAGTGACTTAGAAATCACTATGTGATTTCTAGATTATAGTTGCAAAATTCATAGTGTAACGTACATAGTTTATTTAATAATAAAAACTATATTTAATTTAAAATTTTTATAAATATAATTATTAACAAGAAAATTCAATAATAATCATTTTTAATAATTTGAATTAATATTAAAATCTATGTCTATAATTCTTAAGGGTGATGTATATATGGCAATAAAAATAATAAGTGCAACTTATAATAATCTTGAAGGAATTTTAATACATGTTGAAGTGGATATATCTAAGGGGCTCCCTCAATTTTCTATAGTGGGGCTTCCAGATGCATCGGTTAAAGAAGCAAAGGAACGAGTTAGAGCTGCAATTATTAACTGCGGATATGAATTCCCTCTTGGAAGAATAACTATTAATCTAGCTCCTGCAGATGTAAGAAAGATAGGTTCCTTGCTTGATCTTCCAATAGCAATTGGCATACTTATGGAGTCAAAACAGATAAAAGTTTGCGATATTGAAGATTATATAATATTCGGAGAACTTTCATTGCTTGGAGAACTTAACTCCATAAAAGGAATGATTCCTATAATACTTGAAGGAAATAGTAAAAATAAGCATAAATTTATTTTTCCTTATGAAAATTTAGAGGAAAGTTTCTATTTGAGAGGTGAGGATTATTATCCCTTAAGAAATCTTAAAGAAGTTATTTCGTTTTTGACATATAAGGATATATTACCTTATAAATGGACAGAACAAGAATCGAAGTATGACGAAAAAAATGAATTTGTGGATTTTGGTGAAATAATAGGTCAGTACTCATCAAAAAGGGCAATGGAGATTGCAGCAGCTGGAAAACATAATATTATACTGTATGGAGAACCGGGATGTGGTAAAACCATGTTAGCAAAGGCTTTGAGTTCAATACTTCCAAAGCTTTCTCATGAAGAATTAGTTGAGATAGCAAAAATTTATAGCACTTGTGGATTAATAAAAGATAACTCCATAATCACAAGGCCGTTTAGAGCTCCTCATCATACAAGTACAAAAGCATCATTAATAGGTGGAGGAAAGGAAATAAAGCCGGGAGAAATAACTTTAGCACATAATGGAGTTTTATTTTTAGATGAAATCTTAGAGTTCAAAAAAGAAGTTTTAGAATGTTTGAGAGAACCACTAGAAGAGAAGAATGTTAATATTACAAGAGTTTCTGGAAATTACTTAATGCCTGCTGATTTTTTGCTTGTTGGAGCATTTAATCCTGTAGAAAGAAGAAATGCAAACATATATAATGATAATGATTTTTATGAATTAAATAGTTACACTAATAAATATATAAAAAAGTTCTCTAGCGCTTTATTAGATAGAATAGATATTTTAAATTATGTTCCGAGAATAAAATACCATGAGATACAAAGTTTAAAAGATTCATATGATTCTAAAGTAATGAAGGAAAATGTACTAAAGGCACGTTTTGTACAAAAAGAAAGATTTAAGCAAACAATATATAGGTACAATTCAGAAATTAAAGGCAAAGATATTTTTGAAATTTGTAGAGTTAATAATAAATGTAAAGTGATACTTGAACATTATTATAATAATTGTAATATGTCTGTGCGTGGATTTGGAAAAGTTCTTAAGCTTGCTAGGACAATTGCAGATATCGATGGTAAAAAAGATATTTCCGAAGAAAATTTATTAGAAGCATTTAGTTATAGAAAAAATATTAATGGAGAAGTTATATAGGAGAATAAATTTATGAATTATGATTTATGGTTGATACTGCTTGGGATAGAGGCGAGTTTAAAAATAAATCTAATAAATAGATATGAAAGCGCAGAAAATATATATAATGATTTTGAATATCTTCAAAATAATGAAAAAAATTTTAACAAAGAAATAAAAAAAATTAACAAAAAAGATTTATTTGAAGAAGTTTATAAAACTGAAGAAAAATTATACCAAAAGGGAATAGGATTTATAACATACGCTGATGCCTTATATAAAGAGAAGTTGAAGGGGATTTTAGACCCACCATATTTCTTGTTTTATAAGGGAAATATTGAAGTGATTAACAATAATTCTATTGGTATTGTAGGGGCAAGAAAATGCTCAAATTATGGTTTGTCCGCAACAAAAGTCTTGACAAAGGAGCTTATTACTAATAATATTACGCTTATAAGCGGAGGTGCAAGAGGAGTGGATTCCATTGCGCATAAAACTGCGTTGGAAAATAGTGGAATAAATATATCTGTTTTGGGATGCGGTATTGATCGGGTATATCCAGCAGAAAATAAAAAGCTATTTTCACAAATAGAAGAAAAGGGAGTAGTAATTTCTGAATTTATGCTAGATACTCCGCCGCTAAAAATGAACTTTCCTAGAAGGAATAGAATCATAAGCGGTATGAGTGGTGGAATAATAGTAACAGAAGCATCGAGAAAAAGTGGCTCGCTTATAACGGCAAGACTTGCTTTAGCTCAAAAGAAAAAAGTAATAGTTGTGCCTGGATCTATGTTTTATAGTGGATCTCAAGGATCTAATGAATTTATTAGAGAATATGGGGTCGATATATGCTCAAGTGTAGAAGATTTTAGAATGTTATTATCATTAGATCATAATATTGAAATAAGACCTATGATAAAATCTCCAGATAAGAGAAGAATATTAAATTGTCTTACTGATGTACCTATGCATATAGATGATGTATTCAGAAAAACAAACTTTGAGAGAGGTGCTTTATATGCGCTATTGTTTGAAATGCAGATTAAAGATGAAATTATTTGTTTACCCGGAAATTACTATGTTAAAATAATTTAAAAATTATAGGGGGTGAATACTTCATATTATTATGAAGTTATACTATGGGTCAAAAACTTGTAATTGTAGAATCGCCAGCAAAAGCAAAGACTATTGGCAAATATCTTGGTAAAAATTATATTGTAGAAGCATCGATGGGACACGTTAGAGATTTGCCAAAGAGTAAATTAGGCGTAGATATAGAAAATAATTATGAGCCTAAATATATTACAATAAGAGGGAAAGGCGAATTAATCGATAAATTAAGAAAAGCTGCTAAAAAGTCAGATAAAGTTTATCTTGCAACCGACCCCGATAGAGAAGGGGAAGCGATTTCATGGCATCTTGCAAATATTTTAAAGATATCAGAAGATGAAACATGTAGAATAGTTTTTAATGAGGTAACAAAAAGTGCTGTTAAGGCATCTATAAAGGAAGCAAGAAAAATAAATCTTGATCTTGTTGATGCTCAGCAGGCGAGAAGAGTTTTGGATAGACTTGTTGGTTATGAAATAAGTCCTATATTATGGAAGAATGTTAAGTGGGGACTAAGTGCTGGAAGAGTTCAGTCTGCTGCGTTGAAATTAATATGTGATAGAGAAAAGGAAATAAAAGAATTTATACCTAAAGAATACTGGTCGGTTGACTGTGTATTAAAAAAAGAAAGAAAGAAATTTCCTATAAGACTTTCAACTTACAAAAATAAAAAGGTTGAGCTTACGAATGAAGAGGATTGCAATAAAGTAATAGAAGATCTCAATAATGGAACTTTTGTAGTCAAGAGTATAAAGAAGGGAAAAAAGACAAGAAATCCCCTTCCACCATTTACAACAAGTACACTTCAGCAGGATGCCAATAAAAAATTGAATTTTAATACAAAAAGAACAATGTCTGTAGCGCAAGTTCTTTATGAAGGTGTTGAAGTTAAAGGGCATGGTACTGTAGGATTAATAACATATATGAGAACTGATTCTGTAAGAATATCAGAAGAAGCTCAAGGTAAAGCAAAGGAATTTATAGAAGAAAGTTTTGGAAAAGAATATCTTCCAGAAACTACAAGGATATATAAAGGAAAGAAAAATATCCAAGATGCTCATGAAGCAATAAGACCAACATATATAGAAATAACACCGGAAATAGCCAAAGAAAATTTAACTCCTGAACAGCATAAATTATATTCACTAATATGGAAGAGATTTGTAGCAAGTCAGATGGCTTCATGCACTTTAAATACAAATTCAATTGATATCTTGAATGGTGATTATAAATTTAAAGCATCAGGATCTGTGATTGATTTTGATGGTTTTATGAAAATTTATGAATACACTAATGAAGATGATGAAAATTCTGTGACTTTGCCAAGTTTAGAAGAAAATGAAGAACTTAAAACAGCAAGTCTTGAAGGAAGTCAGCATTTTACTCAGCCAGCACCAAGATATACAGAAGCATCATTTGTTAAACTTCTTGAAGAAAAAGGAATAGGAAGACCTAGTACTTATGTGCCAACAATAGCGACTATATTAGGAAGGAACTATGTTGTACGTGAAAAGAAGACATTAATTCCTACTGAGCTAGGAGAAATAGTAAATAATATTTTAAGTGAATATTTTAGACAAATAGTAGATGCGGATTTTACGGCAGATATGGAAAGAAAGCTTGATGATGTTGAAGTAGGAAATGAAAATTGGAGAGAAATTGTATCAGAATTCTTTAGTCCGCTTCAAGAAGCTATTGATAAAGCAGAAAAAGAAATATCAAAAGTAGTAATTGAAGATAAGGTTAGTGATGTTAAATGTGAAAAATGTGGCCGTATGATGGTTATTAAAAGAGGACGTTATGGAGAATTTTTAGCATGTCCAGGATATCCAGAATGTAAAAATGCTAAACCGATTGTAGAAGAATTGGATGTTCCGTGTCCTGAGTGTGGAAAACCTATTGTGGCTAAAAAAAGTAAAAAAGGTAAAAAGTTTTTTGGGTGTTCTGGATATCCAGAATGTACTTTTGTAAGCTGGAATGAACCTGTTAAAGAAAAGTGTCCAAAATGTAATTCATATATGGTTTTAAAATATTCAAAAACAAAAGGAAATTATATACAATGTTCTAATAGTGAATGTGATTATAAAGAACCAGTGAAGGAAGAAAAGAAAGAAGAAGAATAGTAGTATATAAAATAGTGATGGCATAATTTATATTATTATATTTTGTCGAATTGTATAAAAATACTGTTGAAAACAGCAGATGTATATGTTAAACTTAAATTAATATTAAGTTGTAAAAAAATTCAATAAATTAAGAATTTTCTAATAATTATATTAATAATGAGTAATATGCGTTTATATAAAGTTCTGAGGAGGATAAATATGTCATCACTATTAAAAAAAACTAGAATGCTTAATAAGATCTTACAAAAATCGGGTAAGGATCCAGTTGCATTTCAGGATATATGTAGATTATTAAGCGATGTTTTAGAATGTAATGCTTACATTATCAGTCAGAAAGGAAAAGTCTTAGGTTATGCTTTTGGACATGATTTTGAATGTGAAGCCATGAAAAAGAAAGTAATAGAAGATAAGAAATTCCCAGAAGACTATAATAAAACATTATTAAATACCAATGAAACTATAGCAAATGTTCCAAATGAGGGAAGATGTGTATTCGAAGAAATTGGAAAATGTAAAAAGGTAGATAAGCTATCAACAATTGTACCTATAATGGGAAGTCGTGAAAGATTAGGAACTCTTATTCTTGCAAGGTTTGGAACTAGTTTTACTGATGATGATTTAGTCTTAGTAGAATATAGTGCTACAATTGTAGGAATGGAAATGCTTAGAGCAATGCAAGATGAAATTGCTGAAGAAACAAGGAAAAAAGCAGTTGTACAGCTTGCAATTGGAACTTTATCATATTCTGAACTTGAAGCAGTTGAACATATTTTTGATGAACTTAATGGAAATGAGGGACTTTTAGTTGCATCTAAAATAGCTGATAAAGTTGGAATAACTAGAAGTGTTATAGTAAACGCTCTAAGAAAATTCGAAAGTGCTGGTGTAATTGAATCAAGGTCTCTTGGAATGAAAGGTACTTATATAAGAATATTAAATGAAAAGCTAGTGGAAGAGTTAAGAAAAATAAAATAGTATATTATAAGAAGCTGTAGGAAAAAATAAATTTTATACTACAGCTTTTTTGTATTAATGCAAAGTAAATATTTCCTAATAAATATTTTAAAGATAAGTTGAAAACTCATGTAGGATTTTATATACTTATGAAATTGCTTATAATGAATATTTAAAAGAGAAATCCAATGTGGGAGGGGAAGAGTTATAATATTATACTTATAACTTTAAAAAATATGTATGAGTTAAAGTTAATGTGGATATGATTACATAGTATATAGAGGAAATGAAAAAAAGACGATAAATGTAGAAAGTTAATAGAACATAAGAAATAATTTAAAGAAAATAAAAAATTTTTGTTGATAGGAAATATACCTTGTGATATACTATCAAGGGTAACAAAATACACACATTATTGCGTTTATAAAGACGGTGCCAACTTTTGGTATCTTTATAAGAAAACAATAATGGAGGTAAAAACCAGGAGGTAAGAAAATGTCAGTAATATCAATGAAACAATTATTAGAAGCAGGTGTACATTTCGGACACCAAACAAGAAGATGGAACCCTAAAATGGCTCCTTATATATTCACAGAAAGAAATGGAATATATATAATAGACTTACAAAAAACAGTAAAGAAAGCTGAAGAAGCTTACAACTTTATAAAAGAAGTTGCTACTGAAGGTAAGGACATATTATTCGTAGGAACTAAGAAGCAAGCTCAAGAAGCTATCGAAGAAGAAGCTATCAGAAGTAACATGCACTTCGTAAACAACAGATGGTTAGGTGGTATGTTAACAAACTTCACAACTATCAAGAGCAGAATCAGAAAGTTAGAAGATATCGAAAGAATGCAAGAAGATGGAACTTTTGAAGTTCTTCCTAAGAAAGAAGTTATCAAATTAAAAGGTGAATTAGAAAAGTTACAAAAGAACCTTGGCGGTATCAGAAACTTAGATGCATCAAACGTTGGAGCTATGTTCATAGTTGACCCAAGAAAAGAAAAGAATGCTATCTTAGAAGCTAAGATTTTAGGAATTCCAGTAGTTGCTATCGTAGATACAAACTGTGATCCAGAAGAAGTTGATTACGTAATTCCAGGTAATGATGATGCTATCAGAGCTGTTAAATTAATAACTGCTAAAATGGCTGATGCTATTATCGAAGGAAGACAAGGCGAACAATTAGCTGAATAATTTAGATATAAAAGGGTGAGTGGAGTAGAGTTCAGTTACCCTTTTCCTAAATTGCCCATATGGTAAGGATTACTTTCAATGATTTAAGGAGGATTTAATAATGGCAAATATAAGTGCACAATTAGTTAAAGAACTAAGAGAAATGACTGGAGCTAAAATGATGGATTGTAAAAAAGCTCTAGTAGAAACTGAAGGAAACATCGAAAAAGCTGTGGAATTCTTAAGAGAAAAAGGACTTGCAGATGCAGCTAAGAAATCAGGAAGAGTTGCTGCTGAAGGTATAGTTAAAACATATATTTCAGAAGATAAGAAGAATGGTTCAGTTGTTGAATTCAACTGTGAAACTGACTTCGTTGCTGCTAATGATGAATTTATGGCTTTCGCTGATAGATTAGCAGAAATGGTTGTTGAAACTGGAGCTGAAAATGTTGAAGCTTTATTAAACGAAAAGTTCGATGCTGAAACTACAGTTTCAGATGCTTTAAAAGCATTAATAGCTAAATTAGGTGAAAACATGACTATAAGAAGATTCACTAAGTTTGGTATTGAAAATGGATTAGTTAAGAGCTACATCCACGGTGGTGGAAGAATTGGAGTTTTAGTTGAACTTGCATGTGATACTGCTAGCGACATTCTTGATGAAGTTGCTAAAGATGTATGTATGCAAATCGCAGCTGCTAACCCATTATTCTTAAGCGAAGATCAAGTAGATGCTGCTTCAATTGAAAAAGAAAAAGAAATCTACAGAGTTCAAGCTTTAAATGAAGGTAAACCAGAAAATATCGTTGAAAAAATGGTAGAAGGTAGAATTAAGAAATACTACAAAGAAGTTTGCTTATTAGACCAATTATGGGTTAAAGATAACGATAAGACAATAGCTAAATTTGTAGCTGAAAAATCTAAAGAGGTTGGTTCTCCAATAACTATAACTAGATTCGTTAGATACGAAAGAGGAGAAGGAATCGAAGTTGAAAAGGTAGACTTTGCTGCAGAAGTTGCTGCACAAATAGGCAAATAGTTTTAACCTTAAGAGAGAACACTTTGTGTTCTCTTTTTTTAAAGAGATAAGTAAAACGAATTAGCGGATTTTATCTATATATTATGTAAAATACAGCTTGGCTAGTTAGAGAACAGTAGTGTAGAAATTTAACTTTTAGGTGGTTAAAACTATACATTTTAAGTGTGTTCTGATAATATAATATTGACTAGACTAGGATAAAATCAGCCTATTAATATTCAGGAGGTAATTTAATATGTCACAATGTAAATACAAGAGAGTAATATTAAAGCTTTCAGGAGAAGCTTTAGCTGGAGCAAGTGGTTTCGGTCTTGATTTTAATGTAGCGCAAAGAATAGCATTAGAAATTAAAGAATTAGTAGATATGGGTATTGAAGTTGGTGCAGTTGTTGGTGGCGGAAACATATGGAGAGGCAGAAGTGGAGAAGGTATGGACAGAACTACTGCTGATTATATGGGAATGATGGCAACATGCATAAATGCATTAGCACTTCAAGATTCATTAGAACAAGTTGGAGTTATGACAAGAGTTCAAACTGCTATAGAAATGAAAGAGGTTGCAGAACCATTCATAAGAAGAAGAGCAATGAGACATCTTGAAAAAGGTAGAGTTGTTATTTTCGCTGCAGGAACAGGAAATCCATATTTCTCAACTGATACAACAGCTGCACTTAGAGCTGCTGAAATTGAAGCTGATGTAATTCTTTTAGCTAAAAAAGTAGATGGAGTTTATGACAAAGATCCACATAAATATAGTGATGCTAAGAAATATGATACATTATCATATATAGAAGTATTAGAACAAGGATTACAAGTTATGGATTCAACAGCAACTTCATTATGTATGGATAATGAAATCCCAATTCTTGTATTTGGATTAGATGAGCCAGGTAATATTAAAAAGGCTGCGTGTGGAGAAAACATAGGTACATTAGTATCAAAAAAATAGGAGGTTTATTATGATTAAGGATATCATTAAAAATGCAGAAGAAAAAATGAAAAAAACAATATCTGTATTAGAGTCAGATTTATCAACAATGAAAGCTGGTAGAGCTAACCCTACAATGCTTGACAGAATTCAAGTAGAGTATTATGGAAGTATGTGCCCACTTAGCCAAGTGGCAAACATATCAGCTCCAGAACCAAGAGTATTAATGATAACTCCTTGGGAAAAACCAATGCTTAAAGATATAGAAAGAGCAATCTTAAAATCAGACTTAGGTTTGAATCCTTCAAATGATGGATCTGTTATAAGATTGGTAGTACCAGAATTAACAGCAGAAACAAGAAAAGCTCTTGTTAAGAATGTAAAGAAAACTGGTGAAGAAGCAAAAGTTGCAGTAAGATCTATAAGAAAAGCTGCAAATGATAAGATAAAAACCTTAAAGAAAGATGGGGACATATCAGAAGACCAAATTAAAAAAGGTGAAGATGACGTTCAAAAGAAAACAGATGCAGTTGTAAAGCAAATTGATGCTATAATAGCAGCTAAAGAAAAAGAGGTTTTATCAGTTTAATAATAAAAGCCTGCTTAATGCAGGTTTTTTTCTTAATATAAATTAAATGTTTAATTGAAACATACAATATTTTCCTAATACAGGGGGAGAAAACAATGTTAGACATGTTTAAAACAAAAAAAGATGAACAATCTAATGAATTAGAATTAGATATGAATAATATACCTAATCATATTGCTATAATTATGGATGGGAATGGACGTTGGGCTAAAGAACGAATGCTTCCAAGAAGTATGGGACATAAAGCTGGTGTTGAGACAATAAGAAGAATATTAAAAGAAGCAACAAGACTGGGAGTTAAAAACTTAACATTATATGCATTTTCAACAGAAAACTGGGGAAGACCTAAAGATGAGGTTGGAGCATTAATGAAACTTTTAGTCACTTATTTAAGAAAAGAATTAGATGAGTGTCATAAAAATGGAGTAAGAATGAATGTGTTTGGTGATACTACACAGCTACCAAAAGAATGTCAAGAAGCTCTAGATGATGCATTAGAAACAACTAAGAATAATACTAGAATAAACTTGAATTTTGCATTGAATTATGGTGGAAGAGATGAAATTATAAGAGCAATAAAGCTTATGTATTCAGATATAAATAAGAATATTATAAAAGAAGAGGATATTAATTCAGAATTAATAGAAAACTATTTATATACAAAAGGAATTCCAGATCCTGATTTAATAATAAGACCATCAGGTGAACAAAGATTAAGCAATTTCTTATTATGGCAATGTGCTTATTCGGAATTCTGGTACTCTGATATAAATTGGCCCGATTTTAAGGAAGAAGATTTAAGACGTGCCATATCTGATTATCAAAACAGAGACCGTCGTTTTGGTAAAGTAAAATAAAGGAGTTGTTATTTTGAAATCTAATAGTAGATATTTAGGTGCAGTTATGATTGCTCCATTTATAATATTTGTTTTGCTTGGAGGAATATACCTTAAGGGATTTGTGTTTGCATTATCATTGATGGCCTTATGGGAATTCTTTAATGCATTAAGGCAGAATAAATTTAAGCCGCTAGATATAGCTGCATATATTTTACTTATTGTATACTACTTAATCAATAATAATTTTGAAACCATGATGTATATTTTGGTTGCATCAACATTTTTACTTCTCATAGTTCCTGTAATTGACTTGGAATATACATTTGTTGATGTGTCTTTAACACTTTTAGGATTTATTTATGCAGGTATATTGTTTAGTACAGTATATTTAGTTAATTCAAAAGCAAATGGCATGTATTTAGTATGGCTTATCTTTATAAGTTCATGGCTTTCTGATACAGCAGCTTATTATAGTGGAAGATTTTTAGGGAAACATAAGTTGTGTCCTAAAGTTTCTCCTAAAAAAACAGTAGAGGGTTCTATTGGAGGGCTTTTAGGAGCTACTATATTTTGTGGAATATTTGGACTTATAGTAAATAAATATATATACATAATGCCTATTTATCATTATTTTATAATAGGTGCATTATGTGGCATATTTGGACAGTTTGGAGATTTAGTGGCTTCATCTGTTAAAAGATATGTTGGAATTAAAGATTATAGCAATCTCATACCAGGACATGGCGGGATATTAGACAGATTTGACAGTATAATTTTTTCGGCAACAGTAATTTTTTATTACCTTACTTTTATAATAAATATTTAATGAAAATCATGTGTTTGATATTATATCAGATACATGATTTTTGTATTTAAAAAAAGTTCTTTGTAATTTATTATGTAAGTTAAAGCATATAATATAAAAGCATTAATTAAAAGTTAAGAGGGGAGTGTGAGGATTATTTTAGAAAGTTATAAAAAAATTTTTTCACTAATACTGCTATTAGTTTTTACCGTCATAGTTACTTTCCTTATAAAATATTATTTTAAACCATTTATGGTTATACTTATTATGTCTATAATATGTATGCCGGTTTATAAATTTATAATAAAGCTTAAGGTACCGGAAAAACTTGCAGGAGCTGTTACCTTAATAACTGTTAATGTTTTATTAGTTTTAATTATTGTGTATATGGGAGGGGAAATATATAGTATATTAAGAAAAGTGTATTCGTCTAATATAGAAATTATAAATAATATTATTCAGAATATATCAAGTGCTGTTAATATTGACTTAAATAACTTAAAAATAGGGAAAAGTGTTTTCTCTATAATTAATGACACTAAGCTAAGGCAAAGTGCTGTTAGTACAGGCGAGAGTATATTGGCTTATTTTATAGCTAATATATGCACTTTTTTTATTCTTGTAGATAAAAAAAGTATGCTAGATGTTATATATAGACTGTTTCCAGAAGAAATTATTAAAAAATTTAGAAGACAGAAGAATAATTTTGTGAATATGATTAGTATTCAAGGCATTCTTATATTAATATCTACAATAGAAATAATATTTGGATTTTTTATACTTAGAATTCCTAAATCCTTAATGCTTGGACTTGTATGTGGTCTTTTGGATGTCCTTCCCTATGTGGGAACAATAATTGTATTTATTCCTATAATAATATACAATATTATAATGAAGAATTATCTAGTATCTTTTGGATTAATATGTCTTTATATATTAGTTCAGATTGTAAGAGAAATACTAGAAGCAAAATTTATAGGAAATAAACTTGATATACATCCACTTGTTATATTTATTTCTATATATATAGGAGCAAAGGTATTTGGAATACTTGGAATACTTGTAGGTCCTATGTATAGTATTATTGCAAAAGAAATAATATACGGTGAGATTAAATGAGAGTGTTACAATTAGGAGGAAACAAAAATGAAGAAACTTTCCATCTTAGGTGCTACAGGTTCTATAGGAACACAGACTTTGGATGTAATAAGAAAGTCTAAAGGTGACTTAAAACTTATTGGAATAACGGCTAATACATCAGTAAAAAATGTCATAGAAATAATAGATGAGTTTAATCCATCTTATGTTGCTATGATGGACTCATCCTCGGCAGATGAAATAAGAAGTTACTGCATGGAATATAGCAAAGATATAAAAGTGTTTGAAGGGATAGATGGTCTTAATAAAATAGCGTCATTAGATGAAATTGACATAGTAGTGACATCTGTTGTTGGTATGATAGGATTAGAGCCTACTTTAAAGGCTATTGAAGCTAAAAAGGATATTGCTCTTGCAAACAAAGAAACTCTTGTTGTTGCAGGAGAGTTAGTTATGAAAGCAGCAAAAGAAAATAATGTTAAAATTCTTCCGGTTGATTCTGAGCATAGTGCAATAGATCAAAGTCTTAGAGGAAATAATATTAAAACTCTTAGAAAAATAATTTTAACAGCTTCTGGAGGACCTTTTAGAGGTAAGGCTACAGAAGAATTGAAAAAAGTAAAAGTTGAAGATGCCTTAAAACATCCAAAATGGAATATGGGAAGAAAAATATCAATAGATTCTGCAACGCTTATGAATAAAGGCCTTGAAGTTATAGAGGCTCATTGGCTTTTTGATTGTGATTATGATAATATACAAGTATTAGTGCATCCACAGAGTATAATACATTCAATGGTTGAATACACAGATGGAAGTATAATAGCACAGCTTGGAGCACAGGATATGAGGCTTCCTATACAATATGCATTGAACTATGAAGAACGTAAAGATTTAATTGCAGATACTATAGATTTTTATGAAATAAATAAACTTACCTTTGAAAAACCAGATATGGATACATTTAAGGCCCTTAAGCTTGCATTTAAAGCAGGAAAAATTGGAGGGTTAATGCCTACTATTCTAAATGGAGCGAATGAAGCTGCAGTTGAGTTATTTTTGAATAAAAAAATAGAGTTTTTAGATATTGCAGATTACATAGAAAGAGCAATGGAAGCATTTAAAGAGGAGGGCTGCAAAGAAGTGAGTCTTGAAAAAGTTATTGATTTAGATAAGAGAGTTAAAAAATATGTAAGAGAGATCTCAGTTTAAGGAGGATATTTTAATATATGTATATAATTTTAGCTATTTTAGCTTTTGGAGTACTGATATTTGTTCATGAGCTTGGACATTTCGCATTAGCTAAGATAAATGGTGTAAGAGTTGAAGAATTTTCAATTGGAATGGGACCTAAGATTTTTTCAAAACAGGGCAAGGAAACAAAGTATTCAATAGGATTATTTCCTATTGGAGGATATGTAAGTATGATGGGCGAAGAACAGGCTGTGGATGATGAAAGAAGCTTTTCAGCTAAATCGCCTTTAAGACGAATTACAATAATAGTTGCAGGGGTATGCATGAATTATATACTTGCAATTTGTATATTTACTGGATATATAAATCACTTTGGATACACAAATACTTTTGCAAATAGCATAAAGTCTGATTCGCCAGCATACGAAGCAGGACTTCAAGAAGGTGATACTTTTGTAAAAGTTAATGGAATGAAAGTTTTTACATATGATGATATTTCAGCAGGTGTATTATTATCATATGGTAATCCGATAGATATAGTTGTTGATAGAAATGGTGAAAAGAAGGACTTTACAATAACTCCTAATGTTTCGGAAGAAACAGGAAGATATGCTATTGGGGTAGAATTTACAAGAGTAAATGATCAAGGTATAGGTAAGAGTTTTACACAGAGCTTTAAACAGACTGCATCATTAGTATCTCAGACATTTAAAGGTCTTGGAATGATATTTACAGGTCAGGCAAATTTAAAGACAGATGTTGGTGGTCCTATTACAATTGTTAAAATGTCAGCTGCAACAGCAAAAGCAGGTATATGGCCATTATTATACTTTACAGCATTTTTAAGTGTAAACTTAGCTGTATTCAATCTTCTTCCATTTCCAGCTCTTGATGGCGGATGGACAGTAATCTTGTTAATAGAGCTTATAACACGAAGAAAAGTACCAAATAAGATTGTGGAAGGTTTAAATTATGTTGGGTTTATGATTTTAATTGGATTGATGATTCTTGTAACATTGAAGGATATTATATTCCCAGTTAGTTTTTAAAGAATATATATAATAAAGCAGTCTTTTAAGTCAAAATATTTGATTTAGAAGGCTGTTTTTTTATATTGTTTCAAGTATAATACTATGTACTAAAATATAAGATAGTTTACAATATTACATTTTAAGATATATAATATCTAAAGTAACTATTAGAAGATAACTAAAGTTAAAATATATAAAATTTATGAAATAGGTGGTGCAGTATGGAAAGAAGAATTTCAAGAAAAGTTAAAGTTGGAAATGTATATGTTGGAGGAGATGCTAATGTTTCTATTCAATCTATGACTACAGCTCCTACAAAAGACGTAGAAGCAGTATTAAATCAGATAAATGAATTATATAATGCAGGCTGTCAGATAATAAGATGTGCAGTTCTTGATATGGAGGATGCTGAAAAGCTTAAGGAAGTTACTGAAAGGTCACCTATTCCTGTAGTAGCTGATATACATTTTGATTATAGATTAGCACTTAAGGCTATTGAAAATGGAGTTTCGGCTCTTAGAATAAACCCAGGGAATATTGGAAGTGTAGAAAGAATAAAAGCAGTTGCTGAATGCTGTAAAAGTAAACAGATTCCTATAAGAATAGGCGTTAATTCAGGATCTCTTGAAAAAGATATCTTAGAAAAACATGGAATGGTTAATGCACAAGGATTAGTTGAAAGTGCATTAAGACATGTAAAAATTTTAGAAGAGCTAGGTTTTTATGATATAGTAATTTCGATAAAATCATCTAACGTACCAATTATGATAGAATGTTATAGACTTGTTGCACAAAAATGTGATTATCCTCTTCATTTGGGAGTTACAGAAGCAGGAACAGTGCAAAGAGGAACAATTAAATCAAGTATTGGTATAGGAACACTTCTTGCTGAAGGAATAGGTGATACTATAAGAGTTTCATTAACAAGTAATCCAGTAGAAGAAATTAAAGTTGCTAAGGAAATACTTAAATCTCTTGGACTTAGAAAAGGTGGCGTAGAATTTGTTTCGTGTCCTACATGTGGAAGAACTCAGATTAACCTAATAAAGATTGCAGAAGAAGTTGAAAAGAGACTTGAAAATTGTGATAAAGATATTAAGGTTGCAGTTATGGGATGCGTTGTTAATGGTCCTGGAGAAGCAAGGGAATCAGATATTGGAATTGCAGGTGGAAGAGGCGAAGGAATAATATTTAAAAAAGGTGAGGTTATTAAAAAGGTAAAAGAAGAAGAACTTATAGATGCTCTTATGGAAGAAGTTAATAAGTTATAGTCTATAAAAATATTGGAGTAATTTCCATTGAAAATAATTAACTTCAAGAATATAAAGATGTACAGTTTTTGAAATTGTAAGTACACTTTAAGTAGAAAAGAGATTAAATATTAAACCTTTGAGTTCTTGAATACATACGTTAAAAAGGAAGAACTTATATTTTGATAATATTATTGGTTAGAGGGATTTACTACAGTACATAAGTAAATCCCTCTGTAAATTAAAAATATAATTTAATAAACACAAAAGAAAAGAGAGGTGTGCTTTTGAGTCAGGAATTTATGAAAATGCTTAAGAAAGACATTCTTAATAATGAAATGTTAGGCGAAAAGGATATTGTAATATTAAGATTTCAATTCTTCAAAAAAAGTCAGACTCTAAAAATAATAGTTAAGTGCTGTGACATATTGAATAATGTAGAAGAAGAAGAATTTAGAAAATTAGTATTAAAAAATTTGGGTTTTCATGTTGAAGTTGAAATTATATGTTATAGAGATGTAACAAACTGTACCATTGAAAATATTGCAGGAGAACATTGGTCAAGTGCGGTTGAAGAAACAGCAAGAAAATTTCCATTAATAAGGGCACTTTTATATTCTGAAAATAGAGAAGTGAAAGACAAAACAATATTTATATATTCTGGAACACCTGCACTTGTAAATCATGCAAATAATAAAAAGGCAGGAGTATTGATTGAAGGTGCTATAAAAGATATTTTTGGTGTAGGTGCACGAGTTGAATTTAAATTTGATGAAAAACTGGCGAGTATACATAATTATGAAGCAGCAAAACTTGAGGAAAACAAAAAGATTATAAATGATGTTATGAGTGGGAGGCTTGTTACACCAGGATCACTTAGTCAATCTTCAGGTAAAAGTGAAAGTAAAAAAGATATTTCGGAATCAAAACAACCAGAAAAGAAAAGAGAGTTTCAGACATATAAGAGAGCTCCAAAGGATGAAAATACAATTATGGGTGGAGCTATTAAAATGGAAACTACTAACATTTGTGATATTGATGAAAGAAGTGGTTATGTAGCTATAATTGGAGATGTGTTTAAAACTGAAATAATTGAAACAAAAACTGGGAAGATTATATTTACTTTTTGTATTACGGATTATACAAGTTCAATATCTGTTAAATGCTTCTTACGTCCTCAGGATACAGAAGCAGTTCTTGATGAAGTGAAAAAAGGTTTCTACTGCAAGGTTAGAGGTGAGGCTGTATATGATACTTATTCAAGAGAAGTAGTAATTATGGGAAGAGATATTAATAGAATGAAAAAGATAGAGAAGATGGATGGAGCTCCTAAAAAGAGAGTTGAACTTCATCTTCACACAACTATGAGCAGTATGGATGGGATGACAGCGCCAGGAAAGCTTATTGGAAGAGCTGCATCTTGGGGACATCCTGCTATAGCTATAACAGATCATGGGGGGGTTCAGGCTTATCCGGAAGCTCAGAGTGCTGCAAAGAAACATGGAATAAAGGTATTATATGGAGTTGAAGCGTACCTTGTTGATGATGGTGTACCTATTGTATTAAATGAAAAGGGTGATTCATTAGATGATACTTATGTTGTATTCGATATTGAAACAACAGGATTTTCACCAGTTAATGATAAGATAATAGAAATAGGTGCAGTAAAGATTAAGAATGGTGAAGTTATAGATAATTTTAGTCATTTTGTTAATCCAGAAAGGAGTATTCCGTATGTAATTACTGAACTTACAAGCATAAATAATGATATGGTAAGAGATGCTGAAACTATAGAAATACTTCTTCCTAAGTTCATGGAATTCTGCGCTGATTCTGTTCTTGTAGCACATAATGCTGCATTTGATACTGGTTTTATAAAGAAAAACTGCAGAGATTTAGGCATTGACTTTAATTATTCAATAATGGATACTGTACCTCTTGCTAGATTTTTGTGTCCAGATCTTAAGAAGGTTAAGCTTAATCTTGTAGCAAAACATCTTGGAATTTCGCTAGATAATCATCATAGGGCCGTAGATGATGCTAAATGTACGGCAGAGATTTTATTAAAGTTCTTTACAATGCTTAAAGAAGATCATAGCATAAATACTTTGAAGCAATTAAATGATTTATTTGTTTCTAATTTTGATATAAAAAAACAACCTACATATCATGCTATAATTCTTGCAAAGACTCAGGCTGGTCTTAAAAACCTGTATAAGATGATTTCAACTGCTCATATTGATAATTTCCAGAGGAGACCTAGAACTCCTAAAAGTCTTATTGCAGAAATGAGAGAAGGACTTATCATAGGGTCAGCATGTGAAGCTGGTGAAGTATATAAGGCAGTTCTTGATGGCAAAAGTGATGAAGAATTAAAAGCCATAATGGAATTTTATGATTATCTTGAAATTCAGCCTATAGCAAATAATTTATTCCTAATTGAAAAAGGGATGGTAAAAGATGAAAATGAACTTAAGACAATAAATAAGAAAATTTATGATATTGGCAAGGAATGTGACAAAATGACCGTAGCTACATGTGATGTTCACTTTATGGATCCTAAGGATGAGGCTTTTAGAAGAATACTTATGGCAGGTCAGGGGTTTAAGGATGCAGATAAACAGCCACCGTTATATTTTAGGACAACAGAGGAAATGCTTAAGGAATTTGCATATTTGGGTTCTGAGATAGCAAATGAAGTTGTAATAGAAAATACCAATAAAATAGCAGATTCAATAGATATTATAAAACCAATACCTGATGAGACTTTTCCTCCTAAAATTGAAGGAGCAGAAGAGGATATAAGAAATATGACTATGAACAAAGTCCATAGCATATATGGAGAAAATCTTCCTGAGGTTGTTCAAAAGAGACTTGATAAGGAACTTAATTCTATAATAAATAATGGTTATGCAGTTCTTTATCTTATTGCACAAAAACTTGTTGCAAAGTCAAATGATGATGGGTACCTTGTTGGTTCTAGAGGATCTGTAGGTTCATCTTTTGTTGCTACCATGTCAGATATTACAGAAGTTAATGGACTTCCACCACATTATGTATGTCCAAATTGTAAAAAATCTGAATTTTTTATGGATGGATCAGTAAGTTCTGGTGCTGACCTTGATGATAAAGATTGTCCTGAATGTGGAACGCCATATAAAAAGGACGGTCATGATATACCTTTTGAAACATTCTTAGGCTTTGAAGGAGATAAGGAACCAGATATAGATCTTAACTTCTCAGGTGAATATCAAGGAGTTGTTCATAGATATTGTGAGGTGTTATTTGGAAAAGGACATACATTTAAGGCTGGAACAATAGGTACTGTTGCAGAAAAGACTGCTTACGGATATGTAAAAAAATATTTGGATGAAAGAGGTATTGTAGTTCCACAGGCAGAAGTAGATAGATTGACAATTGGATGTACTGGAATTAAAAGAACAACAGGACAGCATCCTGGTGGAATAATGGTTGTACCGGCAGATAATGAAATATATAATTTTTGTCCAATACAACATCCAGCAGATGACAATGATACAGATGTCATAACAACACATTTTGATTATCATTCAATATCGGGAAGATTACTTAAGCTAGATATACTTGGACACGACGATCCTACTGTTCTTAGAATGCTTCAAGATATTACAGGCCTTGATCCTAAGACAATACCTTTAAATGATAAAAAGGTTTTAAGTCTTTTTACTTCGCCAGAAGCTCTTGGAGTTACAAAAGAAGAACTTGAATGTGAAGTTGGAAGTTATGGTCTTCCTGAATTCGGGACTAAATTTGTTAGACAGATGCTTGTGGATACACAGCCAAAAACATTTTCAGACCTTGTTAGAATATCAGGTCTTTCTCATGGTACAGATGTTTGGCTTAATAATGCTCAGTACTATATAAAAGAAGGTTTTACTACACTTAGAGAATGTATAGCAACAAGAGATGATATAATGGTTTATCTTATGTATAAGGATATTCCGCCTAAAACAGCCTTTACAATAATGGAAAAGGTAAGAAAAGGAAAAGGATTATCGGAAGATGATGAAACTTTAATGAAAAAACATAATGTTCCAGAATGGTATATTGGATCTTGTAAAAAAATTAAATATATGTTCCCTAAAGGTCATGCCGTTGCTTATGTTATGATGGCAGTGAGAATAGCATATTTTAAAGTGTATTATCCACAAGCTTATTATGCAACGTACTTCACTGTAAGAGCGGATGATTTTGATGCAAACTTAATATGTCTTGGTGAGGGAGCAGTTCATGCGAAATTACAGGAATTATATGCTCTTGGAAATAATGCTTCAGTAAAAGATAAAGGAATGATTACAGTTCTTGAATTATGTTTTGAAGCTTATAAGAGAGGCGTGAATTTTCTTAGGGTAGATTTATATAAATCAGATGCAGTTAAATTTATAATTGAAGATGGAAATCTAAGACCACCATTAAATGCAATACCAGGAATAGCTGATAATGCAGCAAAAGGAATTGTTGAAGCGAGAAAGAATGGAGAGTTTATTTCAAAAGAGGACTTGAGAATACGAGCAGGAGTTTCTAAGACAGCAATTGAAGGACTTACAAGTCATGGATGTCTTGAAGGAATGTCTGAAACAAATCAACTGTCACTTTTTTAGTTGTCAGTTAACATAGACTATAAATCGAAACATTTAACAGAGAACTGATAACCGTTAACTAAAATATCCCTCTTGTGTTAATAAAAAAAGTATGATAAAATATAAATAGAATTTAATTCTAATAGTAAAAAGGAGTGGGAAGTTTTACCCGCTCTTTCTGTTTGTAACGCAACTACTACACATAGTTGCGTTTTTGATTACAAATTTTAAAACTGCATAAGATAATATATATCTATATGGTTTTATAAGGATGAAAGCGAGGGTAAGAAAGATATGAATAAAAATATGTTAGTTGAAAAAATCGAAAATATAGTAAGACCTATTACTGAAGAACTGTCATATAAGCTTTATTATGTTGAATACATAAAAGAAAATGGAGATTTTTATTTAAGAATATATATAGATAAAGAAGAAGGCAGAATATCTTTAAATGATTGTGAAGCTGTTTCAAGAAGAGTAAGTGAGATATTAGATGTTGAAGATCCAATAGAAGGAGCTTATTACTTAGAAGTTTCTTCACCAGGGCTTAACAGAAGTCTTCATACTAAAAGTCATTTTGAAAGTGTTTTAGATAAAGAAGTTATGGTAAGATTCAATGGAACAATTGAAGGTGTTAAAAATATTAAAGGAATATTAAAGGAAGTTGGCGAAGACTATATTATAGTTGAAGGCGAAAAAACTATTAAGATTCCAAATGATAAGATAAAAAGTGCAAATCTTGAAGGGGAAATATAACAAGGAGGGTTTTTAAGATGAATGAAGAGTTTGTAGGTGCTCTTAGAGAACTAGTTAAAGAGAAAGGAATTTGCGAAGATTTAATTTTCACAACTATACAGGATGCATTAGTTGCTGCTTACAAAAAGAATTATGCGAATGTCAATACAAATGCTCAAAATGTTAAAGTTAATATTGATAGAGAAACAGGCGAAATAAGAGTATATGCTCAAAAAGTAGTTGTTGATGAAGTATATGACGATGTAACAGAAATTTCAATTGAGGAAGCTAAGGTTGTTAGTCCTAAATATGAAGTTGATGATATTGTTGATTTAGAAGTGACACCAAAGAATTTTGGAAGAGTTGCTGCTCAGTTAGCTAAACAAGTTGTTACTCAAAGAATTAAGGAAGCTGAAAGAAATATTATATATGATGAATACAAAGAACAAGAATTTGATATAATTACAGGAACTATCTTAAGAAAAGATAAAGGAATGGTATTTGTAAATTTAGGCAAACTAGAAGGTGTTATAGGACCTAATGAACAAATTCCAGGAGAAGAATACAAATTCAACGAAAAGTTAAAACTATATATAGTTGAAGTTAAAAATGGAAGCAAAGGACCTCAAATTCATGTTTCAAGAACTCATCCAGGTCTTGTTAAAAGATTATTTGAACTTGAAGTTCCAGAAATATTTGAAGGTGTTGTTGAAGTTAAGAGTATTTCAAGAGAAGCAGGTTCAAGAAGTAAGATAGCTGTATATTCTAATGATGAAGAAGTAGATGCTATGGGTGCATGTGTTGGACCTAAGGGTGTAAGAGTTCAAAATATAGTTAATGAACTTAAAAATGAAAAAATAGATATAATAAAATGGAGTAAGGATCCAGCAGAGTTTATAGCAAACTCATTGAGTCCAGCAAAAGTTTTATCTGTAGAAGTTGATGAAGAAAATAAAACAGCAAAAGTAGTTGTTGACGATAATCAGCTTTCACTTGCAATTGGTAAGGAAGGTCAAAATGTAAGACTTGCAGCTAAACTTACTAACTGGAAGATTGATATAAAGAGCAAATCACAAAAAGCTGCTTTAGATGCAGAAGAAGAAAAATTAGTTAATACTGAAGTAGAAATTGATAATGAGGATACTACTGATTTAAGTGATTTAGATATTTCTACTATTGATGTAGAAGAATAGAGAGGTGATTTTTCTATGAAAGTCAAGAAAATTCCTTTAAGAATGTGCACAGGCTGCATGGAAATGAAACCAAAGAAAGAATTAATAAGAATAGTTAAGACACCAGAGGGTGAAGTTTGTGTTGATTTGACTGGTAAAAAATCAGGAAGAGGTGCTTATATATGCAAATGTATAGAATGCCTTGAAAAATCATTTAAAGCAAAAAGATTAAGCAGAAATCTTGATACACCTATAAGTGAAGAGATTTACGAAAAACTAAAGGAAGAAATTATTAATGAATAGGTTTTTTAACTTTTTAAGTATAGCCAAAAAATCAAAAAATTTACTAGAAGGATATAGTAAATGTGATGATTATAGAAATAGTACAGATATATATTTATTTGTAATATCTAATGATTTATCTGATAAATCTAAAAGTAAATTTAAAAAGCATTGTGAAAATAAGAATATACCATATATTGAAGATTTTTCCAAAACTGAATTGGGAAGTCCTCTTGGACGTAAAGAAGTTATGCTGCTTGGAATATTAGATGCAGGAATAGCGCAAAAATTAATTGCAATATACGAGGAGGAAAAATATATGGGTAGAGAATAATACGGGGGTGACTGTATGTCAAAAATAAGAGTACATGAATTAGCAAAGGAGCTTAATATAAGCTCAAAAGAATTAACAACTTTATTAATGGATGAATTTAATGTGGAAGTTAAAAATCACATGAGCACAATAGAAGATGAAGAAGCTGCTTTAATAAAAGAACTGCTAGCTGGAAATTCAGAAGCAAAGGCTGAAGCTGGAGTAGAAGGTAACGATAAAAAGTCAAAGAGTTTAGTTGATGAGTATGAAGAGCAGTTAGCTGATGAATTAAATAAAGGCAAAAAGAAAAAGAAAAAAAACGGAAAACACCAAGAAGAATCTTTGAATGATGAGGGAAATAATAGTATGGAAGAAACTCAAATAATAGAAATAGGCGCAAGTATAACAGTAAAAGAATTAGCAGAAAAGTTGAATAAACCTTCAAATGATGTTATAAGAACATTAATAATGTCAGGAGTTATGGCTGCAATAAACCAAGAAATAGATTTTGCAACAGCTGAAAAAGTATGTGCTGAATACGAAGTAATGGTTGAAAGAAAAGAAGAGAGTCAAGAATTAGAAGTATTAGAAATTGAAGAAGACGATGAAGAAAATCTTCAAAAGAGACCACCGATTGTAACAGTTATGGGTCACGTTGACCATGGTAAGACATCTTTACTTGATTGTATAAGAAAAGCTAAAGTTACAGATTCAGAAGCAGGTGGTATTACACAACATATTGGTGCTTACACTATAACTTTAAATGGAGAAGAAATTACATTCTTAGATACTCCAGGACATGAAGCTTTCACAGCTATGAGAGCTAGAGGAGCACAAGTTACAGATATAGTTATATTAGTTGTTGCAGCAGATGATGGAATAATGCCACAAACTAAAGAAGCTATAGATCACTGTAAAGCTGCTGGAGTACCTATGGTAGTAGCAATTAATAAAATTGATAAGCCAGGTGCTAATCCAGACAGAGTTAAACAAGAATTAGCTGATCATGGATTATTAGTAGAGTCTTGGGGTGGAGATGTAATATCAGAAGAAGTATCTGCAAAGCAAAACTTAAACATTGATAAATTATTAGAAATGGTACTTTTAAGTGCTGAAATGCTTGAACTTAAAGCTAATCCAAATAGAAAAGCTGTAGGAACTGTTATAGAAGCTAAACTTGATAAAGGTAGAGGAGCTGTAGCTAGTTTATTAGTTCAAAACGGAACTTTGCATGTTGGTGACTCAATTCTAGTTGGTTCAACATATGGTAGAATAAGAGCAATGTTTGATGATACTGGTAAAAAGATTAAATCTGCAGGACCATCAATTCCAGTAGAAATCTTAGGACTTTCAGAAGTACCAGAAGCTGGAGATAGATTCAATCAAGTTAAAGATGAAAAGACTGCTAGAAATATGGCAGAAAGCAAAAAAGATGATTTAAAAGCTGAAACTTTACTTGCAAACCACAGAGTTTCTTTAGAAGATTTATACAATCAAATACAAGAAGGTAAAGTAAAAGAACTTGCTATAATAGTTAAAGCAGACGTTCAAGGTTCTGTTGAAGCAATTAAGCAATCATTAGCGAAACTTTCTACTGATGATGTAAAGGTAAGAGTTATTCATGGTGGTGTTGGAGCTATAACTGAAACAGATATAACTCTAGCTACAGCATCTAATGCTTTGGTTATAGGATTTAATGTAAGACCTGATAATAATGCAGCAGCACAAGCTGATAAAGATGGAGTAGACATTAAAACTTATAGAATTATCTATGATGCAATTGAAGATATTAAATCAGCAATGATTGGTATGCTTGAACCAGAATATAAAGAAGTTATCTTAGGAACTGCTGAAGTAAGAGAAACTTATAAAATTTCAAATGTTGGAACAATAGCTGGATGTTATGTATTAAAGGGTAAACTTAAGAGAAATGCAGAAACAAGAGTTATTAGAGATGGAATAGTAATATTTGAATCAAGCTTATCTTCATTAAAGAGATTTAAAGATGATGCTAAAGAAGTTGCAGCAGGATACGAATGTGGTTTAACAGTTGAAAAGTTCAATGATATAAAAGAAGGAGATATCCTTGAATGCTTTATGATGGAAGCTATTCAAAGAAAAGAACTTTAAGAGGTGATATAAAGTGGCAAATTATAGAGGTGGAAGAATCAATGAAGAATTTAAAAGAGAAATTAGTAATTTGATTCAAAATGAAATAAAAGATCCAAGATTAACTGCTATGATATCAGTTACTGATGTTAAAGTTACTAAAGATTTAAGATATGCTAAAGTTTATGTAAGTATATTCTGTAATGATGAAGAAGAAAAGAAAAGCAATCTTGCGGCATTAAGAGGTGCAAGTGGATTCATTAGAAAGAATGTAGGCCAAAGAATAAACTTAAGACACACACCAGAAATATTAATTGAATTAGATGACTCTATAAATTATGGTATGCACATGGATGAACTAATTCACAAGATAAGCAGTAAAAACTAATGAGTTTAAGCAAGATTAAAGATGAAATATTAAAAGCTAAGAGGATTGGTTTATCATTTCATACATCACCTGATGGTGATGCTATAGGAAGCACATTATCTCTTCTTAATGCACTAAGATATATAGGGAAGGATGCATATGTAATATCAAGAGATGTTATCCCTGATAACTTCTCTTGCCTTTCTTTTAGTGAAGAAATTGATGGCGAAACAACTAAGCCTGATAAAAATACTGATTTAGTAATAATATTGGACTGTGGAAATGTAGAAAGAATAAGCGCTGATTTAAGTGATTACAAAGGAATGATAATTGATTTAGATCATCATGTATCAAATGAAAATTATGGACACATTAATTTTGTAGACTCTAAAGCAGCAGCTACATGTGAATTATCATATTTACTAATTAAAGAGATTGGTGTAGATTTTAAGGAGAAAAATAGTGAAACTATAGCTATAGGAAGTGCTGTATATACGGGTCTTGTAACTGATACAGGTTCATTTAGACATTCAAATGTGACTAAGAGAACACATACTATAGCTGCAGAACTTATAGATGCAGGAATTGAAAACAGTAAAATCCATAGTAGCCTTTTTGATAATAAACCATTTGAAAAAGTTAAATTAATGGGCGCAGTATTATCAAATATAGAACTTGCTTTAGATAACAAGGTAGCAATCCTTTCAATACCAAAAGGAATGCTTGAAAGTTTTAATTTACCTAATGCTGATACTTCAGATATTATTTCTATTGGCCTAGGAATAAAAGGCGTAGAGGTTTCTATGATGTTGAAAGAAGTAGAAGAAGGTACCAAAAGTAGCTTGAGATCTAAAAATGATGTTGATGTTAGAAAAGTTGCTGAAGTTTTTGGTGGTGGCGGTCATGTAAAAGCTGCCGGCCTTATGCAGAAAAATATTGATTTAGAGACTGCTAAAGAAAATTTATTACAAGAACTAAAGAAAGAACTTGGCGTATAAAATGGGAAGTGGACATATGAATGGAATATTAAATGTTTATAAAAATAGAGGTATGTCTTCTTTTGATGTGGTCCGTAAAATAAAATTTTTAGCTCATGAAAAAAAAGTTGGACATACAGGTACTTTAGATCCTGAAGCTACAGGAGTTCTTCCTGTAGCATTAGGAAAAGCTACTAAAATAATAGATTATATTATGAATTCTTCAAAAGCATATGAAGTTAAACTTATACTTGGAAAAAAGACAACAACTTATGATCTTGAAGGTGAAGTTGTATCTGAAAAAGATGTTTCTCATATAAAAGAAGAAGAAGCAATGGATGTTGTTTTATCATTTATAGGTGAAATTGATCAGATTCCTCCAATGTACTCTGCACTTAAAAAAAATGGTGTAAGATTATATGACCTTGCAAGGCAGGGAATAGAAGTTGAAAGAGAAGCAAGAAGAATAACCATACATGATATAACTGATATAAAAATAGAACTTCCATACATTTCTATGACTGTCTGTTGTTCAAAAGGAACATATATAAGAAGTTTATGTTATGATATTGGTGAAAAACTTAATGTGGGAGCTACAATGACAATGTTAAATAGATCTGCCACATCAGTTTTTAGACAGGAAGATAGTATTAATATAGAAGATTTAACAGAAGAAAATATAGAAAATCATTTAATTACAATAGAAGAAGCATTGAGAGATTTTCCAAAGCTTACTGTAGAAAGTTCATTTACGAAACTATTGGTAAATGGAGTTAATGTATTTGATAAAAGATTAACCAATGAAAAAAGAACACAAGGTGTTTTATATAGAGTTTATGATAATGAAGGTCTTTTTATAGGTCTTGGTAAACAAGAGGACAGAGGCTTCAAAATTGAAAAATTATTGCTTTAATTTAGGAGTAAGAAAATGATCATTAAAGATATATATGGAAAAGATATACTGACTTCTGATAATTATATAGCTCTTGGAAGTTTTGATGGTTTACATCTTGGTCATCTTTCACTAATACATAAAGTTCATGAAGAAGCACAAAAAAATGGTGGAAGAAGTATAGTGTATACTTTTAAAAATCATCCAAGAGCTTTACTTAATAAAGATGATGCTCCAAAACTTCTTATGGATAATAATGAAAAAGCGGAATTTCTAGAAAAATGTGGTGTTGATATATTATATTTTCAGGAATTTAATAAAGAATTTATGGAAATGACACCAAAAGAATTCATAGAGTTTTTAATAAATAGATTTAATATTAAAGGTTTGATAGTTGGATTTAATTATAAATTTGGATATAAGAATATGGGCGATACTGAACTTCTAAAAGAACTCCAAAAAGAATATAACTTCAAGTTGTTTATTATGGAGCCATGCAAATATGATGGTAAAGTAATAAGCAGTACAAGAATAAGAAATTCTGTTGAAGATGGGAAGATATATGAAGCATATAAGATGCTTGGTCATCCATTCAGACTTTCTGGAGAAGTTATGCATGGAAGAAAAATTGGAAGAACAATTGGATTTCCTACAGCAAACTTAAAATACGATAAAAATTTTATTTTACCAGCAGTAGGTGTATATTACACTAATGTTAAGGTTAATAATAGTATATATAAGGGAATAACATCTGTAGGAAACAATCCTACAGTTGAAGGTAAAACTCTCACAATTGAAACTTATATATTAGATTTTAATAAAGATATATATGGTGAAAATATTGAAGTATTTTTTATTAAAAAGATTCGTAATGAGAAAAAGTTCAATGGTGTAGAACAATTGAAAAATCAGCTTGAAAAAGATAAATCTTTTGCAGCTCATGAGAATTATGTGTCGAGTTTAAGAATATAGTTTACAATAATCATTACTTTTGATATAATTACTCATGAACCTAATCCTAAGTTTAAAGGTGCCGTCTTTTTACTTGGAACTAGGGGATAATAAAAGTTACACGGAGGTGCGCTTATAATGGATAAGGCAACAAAATTAGAAATAATCAAAAAGTATGGTAGAAGCGAAGGAGATACTGGTTCTCCAGAAGTTCAAGTAGCATTACTTACAGAAAGAATAAAATCTTTAACTGAACACTTAAAAGTTCACAAAAAAGATCACCACTCAAGAAGAGGATTATTAATGATGGTTGGTCAAAGAAGAGGTCTTTTAAACTATTTATCTGATCAAGATATTGAAAGATACAGAACTTTAATCAAAGAATTAGGTTTAAGAAGATAATTTTTAGAGCGGAGTTTTTCCGCTCTATTATTTTAAAGATATTCAAAAGAAATACTAAAAATAAAATATTTTGATGAACCTGAAGGGAGGTCACACAATTTATGAATAACGTTCTAAGCACCGAAATCGCTGGAAGAGAACTTAAAGTTGAATTCGGAAAAGTAGGTATGTTATCAAATGCAGCAACATTTACTAGTTATGGTGACACAGTTATTATGACAAATGTTAATGCATCAGAAGAACCAAGAGAAGGAATTGATTTCTTCCCATTAAGCGTTGAATACGAAGAAAGACTATATGCAGTAGGTAAAATCCCAGGTGGATTTATAAAAAGAGAAGGTAGACCATCAGAAAAGGCTATTTTAAATGGTAGAGCCGTTGATAGAACTATCAGACCTTTATTTCCAAAGGGATATAGAAATGATGTTCAGGTTGTTACTACAGTAGTATCAGTTGAGAAGGATAATATTCCAGAAATATTAGCTATCAATGCAGCATCACTTGCGTTATGCTTATCAAGTATTCCATACACAATTCCAGTAGCAGCAGTTCAAGTTGGACTAATTGATGGAAAGCTTGTTACTAATCCAGACAGTAAAGGAAGAGAAGAAAGTATTCTTCATTTAACTGTATGTGCTACAAAAGAAAGAGTAATGATGATCGAAGCTGGTGGTAATGAAATACCAGAAGATAAGATGATCGAAGCTATTGAATATGGATTTAACGAATGTCAAAAAATAATTTCTTTCCAAGAAGAAGCTATGGCTAAATTTGGTAAGAAAAAAGATGAACCTTTACTTTATACTATAGATGAAAATTTAGAAAAAGAAGTAAAAGATTTTGCTTTTGATATGGTTAAAGAAGCTATGTATATTATGGATAAAGATGAAAGAAATGCAGCAATTGATGCAGTTAACGAAAAAGTTAAGGCTGAATTTGCAGAAAAATATCCAGATAACTTAGGTGATATAAAGGAAGTTTTATACACTACTCAAAAGAAGATTGTAAGAAATATGCTTCTAAATGAAAAGAGAAGACCTGATGGAAGAGCTTTTGATCAAGTAAGACCTTTAGGCTGTGAAGTTGGAATACTTCCAAGAACTCATGGAACTGGATTATTTACAAGAGGATTAACTCAAGTAATGACAGTTGCAACATTAGGTTCAATAAGTGAAATTCAAATTTTAGATGGTATTGATGAAACACAATCTAAAAGATATATGCATCACTATAATTTCCCAGGATATAGTGTTGGTGAAGTAAAACCTTTAAGAGGTCCAGGAAGAAGAGAAATTGGTCATGGAGCTTTAGCAGAAAGAGCCCTTGAACCATTAATCCCATCTGAAGAAGAATTCCCTTATACAATAAGATTAGTATCAGAAGTTTTAAGTTCAAACGGTTCAACATCACAGGCATCTGTATGTGGATCAACATTAGCATTATTAGATGCAGGTGTTCCAATAAAAAGACCAGCAGCAGGTATTGCTATGGGATTAATAACTTCTGAAGATTTGAGTCAAGAACAAGTTATAACAGATATCCAAGGTATAGAAGATTTCTTTGGTGATATGGACTTTAAAGTTGCAGGTACAACAGAAGGTATAACATCTATACAAGTTGATACTAAGCTTCAAGGTTTCAGCTTCAACGTTGTTGAAAATGCTATAAGAGATGCTAGAAAAGCTAGATTAAAAATTATAGATAAAATAAATGAATGCATGCCTGAACCAAGAAAAGATGTTTCTTTATATGCACCAAAAACTGAAGTTATGACTATAAATCCAGATAAGATCAGAGATGTAATCGGAGCAGGTGGTAAAGTTATTAATAAAATAATAGCTGATACTGGCGTTAAGATAGACATTAAAGAAGATGGAACAGTATTTGTAAGTTCTAGTGATCATGAAGGTGTAAATGCAGCTAAGAAGATAATTGAAGGATTAACAAAAGAAGTTGTAGCAGGTGAAGTTTACTTAGGTAAAGTTACTAAGATAACTACTTTTGGAGCTTTTGTAGAGATTCTTCCAAACAAAGAAGGGTTAGTTCATATTTCAAAGTTAGCTAAGGAAAGAGTTGAAAAGGTAGAAGATGTTGTTTCTGCTGGAGATGAAATCTTAGTTAAGGTTACTGAAATAGATAATCAAGGAAGAATAAATCTTTCAAGAAAAGATGCAATTGCAGAACAGGATGAAAAGGAAGATAAATAAAGGGCAATTTAAATTGCCTTTTTTTTATCTGATATGTGATTATTAATTAAAAAATAAATAATTAGATATGAGATAATTAAAAAATAAAAAGCGTCATTAATATTGAAGCTTATTAGTATGTTATAGAATAAGGAGGCACAAAGACATGTTTAATATGTATACCCTCAAAAATGGATTAAGAGTTGTAACTGAAAAAATAGAACATTTAAATTCAATCAGCGTAGGCGTTATGGTTCAAAATGGATCTAGAAATGAAAGTGATGATGTAAATGGAATCTCTCATTTTATTGAGCATATGTTTTTTAAAGGAACAGAAAAAAGAACATCAAAAGAAGTAATGGAAGAAATAGAAAATGTAGGTGGACAGATTAATGCTTTTACAAGCAAAGAAGCAACATGCTACTATATTAAAGCACTTAATACTCATTTAGACTTATCATTAGATATACTTTCAGATATATTGTTAAATGCAAAGTTTGACCCTGATGAAATAGAAAAAGAAAAGGGTGTTGTTGTTGAAGAAATTAACATGAGTCAAGACTCTCCAGAAGATGTTCTTGATGATGCACATTCAAGAGCATGCTTTGGAAATAGCTCTCTTGGAAATCCTATATTAGGAACAGCAGAATTAGTACGTTCTTTTACGAGAGAAAAGATTATTAAATTTATAAAAGAAAAATATACCCCATATAATTCAGTGATTTCAGTTTGTGGAAAATTTGATGATAATGAGTTGAAAGACTTAATAGAAAAGAATTTTGGTGAATGGAAAAGTGAAGTTGTATATAAGCCTACTTACGGAAACGTTGTAATTAATTCTGATTCTAAGTATGCTAAGAAGGAAATAGAACAGCTTCATGTATCTTTAGGTCTTGAAGGATTACCATATGGAGATGAATATAACTATCCTCTTGTTATATTAAACAATATATTGGGTGGAGGAGCATCTTCTATACTGTTCCAAAAAGTAAGAGAAGAGTTAGGTTTATGTTATTCAATAGGTTCATATCTACAACCGTTTCAAGGTGTTGGAACAGTGAATATTTATGCTGGATTAAACAAGAATTATGGTGAAAAAGCTTTAGAAGTGATAGATAGAGAAGTTTCTTTGTTTGCAAAGGATGGAATAACAGATAGACAATTAGAGATAAATAAAGAAAAGATTAAAGCCAATTATATATTAGGACTTGAAAGCACAAGTTCAAGAATGTTTGCTAATGCAAAAAGCTATCTTTTTAGAAATAAGGTAAAAACTCAGGAATTTGTTATTGAAACTATTGATAAAATTAATAAGGAAGACGTTCAGTATGTATTAGATAAATGCTTTAAAAATGGTATATTAAATGCTGCCTATGTAGGTCAGGATGTAGAATACGATAAACTGGATTCTATAATATTGAAAAATGAAAAGGCTTATGATAATTCAAATACTGACAGTAAAATTGAGATTTAAGTAAGAGTTATATTTTAGTTATTAAATTTTTTGCTATGGTGAGTAAATAGTATATTTACTTATGAAAAATTTAATAAGAAAGTTTTTTATATTAAACTATATACGTATGTTGGTGTTACTTTAAAACTAAATACTCTAAATAAAGAAGTATAATACAGTAATAAAATACCTTCTTATTTCATATTATGTTATGAGATAAGGAGGTATTTTTATGAAGGAAGAAAGTAATATAAAATATCTTAGTGATATAGAAAAATATGAACTTATAAACATTAATGATGGTGAGAAGTATGATTATTTAATTAATAATGATTTGATAATTGATGAAGATGGAAATTTTAAATACTTGATAGTAAACTTGAATGGCGGAAAATTTAATTTTTTCAGTAGCAAGGACTTTTTAGAGATTCCCTGGGAATGTGTGAAAAAAATTGGTTCTAAAACAATAATTTTAGATGCAGATGATGAAAATATAAAGAGAGTTAAATTATAATTATGTATAAAAAATGTTGATAAATGGCATGGTTTTATGGTTTAATGAATAGGAATTTTTAAAATATTATATAAAAAATTTAAAAAAACTATAAGAAGTAATATAATATTCATTGTAGTACTAATAAACAAAAGCTTAATAATTGAATAATCAATATTTTGGGAGGAACAATAATGAGAATAATTGTACAAAAGTTTGGGGGGACTTCAGTTTCAAGTGAAGATAACAGACAAAAAGTTGTTGAAAAAGTAAAGAGAGCAATAAAAGATGGATATAGTCCTGTTGTTGTTGTATCTGCAATGGGAAGAAAAGGAGCACCATATGCTACAGATACTTTACTATCCCTTGTAAAAGAAGATTTTAAAAATGCAAACAGATTAGCTCAGGATTTACTTATGTGTTGCGGAGAAACTATAAGTTCAGTAGTTATGAGTAATGATTTATATGAGGCAGGAGTAAATGCTGTTCCTCTTACAGGATGGCAAGCTGGTGTTGTTACAGATAAAAATTTTACAGATGCTAAATGTTTAACAGTTAATCCAGAAAGAGTTTTGGACATAATAAATCAAGGTAGGGTTCCAGTGATTACTGGCTTTCAAGGGGCAACTGAAGATGGATATTTAACAACACTTGGTAGAGGGGGAAGTGATACATCAGCATCTCTTTTAGGAGTAGCATTAAATGCTTCTATGATAGAAATATACACAGATGTTGATGGAATTATGACAGCTGATCCTAGAATAGTTAAAGATGCAGATTTAATAGATGTAATAAGCTATAATGAAGTATTCCAGCTTGCAGATCAGGGAGCGAAGGTTATTCATCCAAAAGCTGTAGAGATAGCAATGGAAGGAAATATACCTCTTCTAATTAAGAATACAATGAATGACTGTAGGGGAACTCTTATAAATAACTTCGGAGATAGAAAACATAGAAGAATAATGTCAGGAATAACTAGTCAGGGAGATAGAATTCAAGTTTCTATAAATAGAAGTGAAAATGAAGGCAATAAAAAGTATAATGATATACTTGAACTTCTTGCAGCAAATAAAATAAGCCTTGATTTAATTAACATATTCCCGGATAAGCAGATATTTACTATTAATAAGACTGATAAAGAAATAGTTGAAACATTGTTAAGTAAGGACAATTTTAAATATAGTATTATTGAAGAATGCAGTAAGGTTGCTGTTGTAGGTTCAGGAATGAAGGGAACACCTGGTGTTATGGCGAGAATAATAAAATCATTAAATGAAAATAATATTGAAGTTCTTCAAACTGCAGATTCTCATATGACTATCTGGTGTCTTGTAAATTCCAAGGATGCAGTTAATGCTATAAACATACTTCATAAAGCATTTTCGGTTGGTTATACTTTATAAATGTACATTAGATTATAGATTAATAAATTTAATAATTTATTTTATGCAGAATATTTATCTTAAAGCTAGATATTCTGCATTTTTCAATTTGTTTATTAAATTGTTTAAATTAAGTACAGATATACAATAAATAAAATTGTTCAGTTATTATATAATGTGTTTAAAATCGAGTATGAAGATTTGAATTATATTCGATCTCAATAATTATGCATATCAATAGACCGGATTAATTTTCATATAGTATAATAAGTATATAATGTAAAAATAAAACTTAGGAGTATTAAATATGAATAAACTAAAGTTTTTAGGAAGAGGTTCAGGATATAATGTAAAGGAAGGAAATACAAGTGCATATATTATAAAAAACAATAGTCTTCTTTTGATTGATTGTGGTGAAGGAATATTTAAAAGGATTGTAGAAACCAGTTTAATAAAGAATATATATGAAATACATATACTTGTAACACATATGCATGGAGATCACATTGGATCATTGAGCAGCTTTGTAGGATTTTGTTTATGGAAATATAATATATGCTGTAATGTGTATTTTCCAGAGAAGGAAAAACTAAAGGAATATTTTAAACTTACGGGAATGATTGAAGGTGAAAGTTTTAATTTAAATGATAGCACAAATTTAAGGATAAGTGAATTAGAATTAGAATTTTCATCGTCATTAACTAAGCATAGTAAGAAAATTAATACATATTCTTATATGCTTAGATTTGATTGTGGTAATGATATTTTTTATAGTGGGGATACTTATGAAACTAACTTTAATATGATTCCATTTCTTGAAAAAGGAAATATAGTATATCATGACACATGTATCAATGACTGTGAAGAAAATCCGCATACATCTTTAAGAGTATTATGCGAAAAAATACCACAGAATTTAAGAAGAAATGTGTACTGCATTCATATAGATGGTGACAATTTTATTGAAACTGTTGAAAAAGAGGGATTTAGTGTTCCTCATGTTTTGGTTTAGGCGGACAAAATATTGAGATTATATATTGACATATAAATAGATAAAAAATATTAATAACAATATAGGGAACATTGTAATCATGATGAGGAGGAATAATTATGGGTGAATTATCTAAACTTCCTAATATAGGAAAAGTTGTGGAAAAGCAACTTAATGATGTTGGAATAAACACATGTGAACAATTGAAAAAAGCGGGAAGCATGGAGGCGTGGCTGAGAATAAAAGATGTAGATCCATCTGCGTGTATAAATAGATTATATGCACTTGAGGGGGCTATTGAAGGAATAAAAAAAGTCAGCTTTCATCAGAAATAAAAGAAAAATTAAAGGAATTTTATGCTTTAAATAGATGACTAAAATTAATATTTTATTTATTTAAGAAGGTGATTTTTATATGAATAAGAATCATCTTCTTAATTTTTAGAGGAAAAATCTTGGTTAGATGTTATAATAAGTTGTACAACATTTTATTATAGGAGGGCAATATGAATAAAAGCAATATAAAAGGAAATGTAATCCTTATGATTACAGCACTTATATGGGGGACAGCATTTGTAGCACAGAGTGTTGGAATGGATTATGTAGGACCATTTACATTTATTACAGCAAGATATATTGTTGGCGGGGTTTTCTTAATACCTTGTATTTATCTTTTAGATAAGATCGGAAAAAAAACAGTAAAGGAAAGCAGTCATAAAGATAAAAAGACACTATTTGTTGCAGGAGTATTATGCGGCGTAGCGCTTTTTACAGCCAGCTGTTTTCAACAGATAGGAATACAGTACACAACTGTTGGAAAATCAGGTTTTATTACATCATTGTACATAGTTATTGTGCCAATACTTGGAATTCTATTTAAGAAAAAGGTTCCAGTAAAAGTATGGATAAGCGTTGTGATTTCACTTGTGGGATTATATCTGTTGTGTATGAAGGAAGGTTTTTCAATAAGTAAAGGTGATTTCTTAATACTTATTTGTGCTTTTTGTTTTTCAATACATATACTTATAATTGATAAATATTCATCTATTGTTGATGGTGTGAGAATGTCATGCATACAATTTTTTGTAGCAGGATTTTTAGGTGTTATACTGATGTTTCTCTTTGAAAATCCAAGCATAACAGACATATTGAGTGCTTATAATCCAATTTTGTATGCTGGAATAATGTCATCAGGAGTTGCATATACACTGCAAATAATGGGACAAAAGTATACAACACCTGTACTTGCTACATTAATAATGAGCTTAGAATCAGTTTTTGCAGTAATATCAGGATGGATAATACTTGGTGAAGTTTTATCTTTTAAAGAATTTATAGGATGCTGTCTTGTGTTTATTGCAATAATATTGGCACAGCTGCCGGATAGAAAAGTAAAAGATGTCTAGCAATAATATAATGCTATAATACATTAAGGTATATAAAATATTGAAAGAAGGGATAATAACATGACAACAAGAGAAAGAATGAATAATGGTAAAGTATATTTCTGCACTGATGAGGAAATAGCAAAGGAACAAGAACAGTGTCTTGAAATATTGTATGATTTTAACCATACACGTCCATCTCAAATGGAAAAAAGAAATGAAATTTTAAAAATGCTTCTAGCTGAAGTAGGGGATAATTGTTATGTAGAACCTCCTTTACATGCAAATTGGGGCAAGAATACTCATTTTGGAAATAATGTTTATGCTAACTTTAACCTTACACTTGTAGATGATACGGATATCTTTGTTGGAAATAGTGTTATGTTTGGGCCCAATGTAACAATAGCAACAGCTGGACATCCTATTGATCCAGAACTTCGTGCAAAAGTTGCACAATTTAATATACCTGTTAATATTGGCAATAATGTATGGATTGGTGCAGGTGCGATAATTATGCCAGGAGTAAATATTGGTGATAATTCTGTAATTGGAGCAGGAAGTGTTGTTACTAAAGATATTCCAGCAAATGTTGTGGCAGTTGGTAATCCATGTAGGGTAATGCGTGAGATTAGTGAAAGAGACAAAATATATTATTACAAAGATAGAATTATTGATATAGAATAAGAATAGATAGTAGGATACTGTATAGATTTTATGTTCAGTATCCTATTATTTTTAAGTAATTAAAATTAGCATGTTAATCTTAATTATGGTATTGCTTAGAAAATTTAGAAAAAATATATTGACAAAGTCATATAATAGATTTATAATAAAAATGAAATAAACGTTTACATTAATTTTAGATTGTTACTATTAGATTAGGCGATACCTTAATTAATGAGAAGGAATTGTATGAATTATTTCTCCTAAATAATGGAGAGCATTCATTCCTTTTGATTAATTAAGGTTTTTTTATTTGAAGCGCACTTAGTATATTAGGAAGTGAGGTTATATGAGTGAAGATAGGTAAAATTTTCAACAATAATGCAGTTATGGCAAAAGATAATAATAATAGAGAAATAGTATTAATTGGATGTGGACTTGCATTTAAGAAAAAGGTTGGAGATGAAATAGATGAAGCATTAATTGAAAAGACTTTTACGTTAAAAGAAAAAGATACATTTGAAAAGTTTAAAATGCTTTTGGAAGATATACCGACAGAACAAATATCCTTATGCTACGATATTATAGAATATGCTAAAAATAATCTTAAATGCAATATAAATGATTATATATATGTAACACTTACAGACCATATAAGTTATACATTAAAATTGTTTGATGAAGGAATAGAAAGACCCAATGTACTCATCTGGGAGATAAAAAAGCTATATCCTAAGGAATTCAATATTGGAATTAAAGCTTTAGAATTTATTGAAAGTGAAACAGGAAAAAAGCTTAATGAAGAAGAAGCAGGAAATATAGCGCTTCATCTAATAACAGCTCAGTTTAATGATGAGACAAGCAGAAATCATGATATTTATAGGATGACAAAGAAAATTAATGATATTCTAAATATTGTGAAATACACTTATGATATTGAATTGGATGAAAAATCATTAAATTATGAAAGATTTGTAACACATTTGAGATTTTTCTTTAAGAGAGTTTATAATAAAGAATTTTATGAAGATGAATCAGAAGATTTTATATTAAGTCAAGTAAAGAAAAAATATACAAAGGCTTATAGGTGTATGCTTAAGATAGAAAAATACTTGAAAATTAATTTAAGTGAGGAAGAACAGCTCTATCTCACTCTTCATATACAGCGTGTTACAAGTCGATAATTAAATAAAGATTGTTACTGTTAAATCAGGCAAGACCAATTGTTAACAATATATAGAATTTATTTCTGTTATTGTTAAGGAATTCTGGTCTTGTTTTTTTATATAAAAATAATTAAATTTCAGATATTAAAGGAGAGGTTAGAAATGAAATATGAAAAACTTGCAAAAGACATAATAAAAAATGTTGGTGGCAAAGAAAATATCAATAGTTTAACTCACTGTGTAACAAGATTACGTTTTAAGTTAAAAGATGAAAGTAAAGCTAATACAGATGTTTTGAAGAATATGGATGGTGTAGTTACTGTAGTGAAGAGTGGAGGACAGTATCAGGTTGTTATAGGCAATCATGTTCCAGATGTATATACAGATGTTATGGCAGTTGGAGGATTGGCAGAAAATAAAGGAAGTGATTCAAATGAAAAAATGGGAGCATTTGATAAATTCATAGATATTGTATCAGGAGTATTTCAACCTGTACTTGGAGTGTTATGTGCAGTAGGTATGATAAAAGGTTTACTATCAATGGCAATTGCTTTAGGGTGGTTAAGTGATCAGAGTGGTACTTATACAATATTACATGCAATAGGAGATAGTTTATTTTACTTCTTCCCAATATTCTTAGGATTCACAGCAGCTAAAAAATTTAATGTTAATCAATATACAGCTATGGCTATAGGTGCTTCGCTAGTTTATTCTACAATAGTTGGAACAGCAGGGAAAACTCTTGAGTTTATGGGAATTCCAGTAGTAATGCCTGCAAGTGGATATACTTCATCAGTTATTCCTATAATACTTTCAATTTATTTTGCATCTTATGTTGAAAAGTTATGGAAGAAAATAATTCCAGATGTTATAAAAACTTTTATAGTTCCATTATTTACTTTGTTATTAGTAATTCCAATAACATTTTTAGCTATAGGTCCAGTTGCAACTTACGCGAGTAATGGACTTGGAAATGTTACAATGTCTATTTACAATTTAAGTCCAGTTTTAGCTGGAGTATTTATAGGTGGATTCTGGCAAGTATTTGTTATGTTTGGTTTACACTGGGGGTTAGTACCAATAGCAATGAACAATATATCAGTTCTTGGATACGATACAATAGTTGCAGTTTCTTGTGCAGTATGTTTTGCTCAAACAGGTGTAGTTATGGCTATAGCTCTAAAAGCAAAAAATAAAAAGTTAAAATCACTATGTATTCCAGCAATAATTTCGGGAATTTTTGGTGTTACTGAACCAGCAATATACGGAATAACATTACCAAGAAAGAAACCATTTGTTTTAAGTTGTGTTATAGGTGCTGTAACTGGTGGAATATTGGGATTCTGTGGTTCAAGATTATATGTTGTTGGAGGAATGGGAATATTTGCAATCCCAGCCTTTATGGGGGAAAGTGGATTTGATATGGCGTTTTTTGGAATGATAATTGCATCAATAGCTGGGATAGTATTAGGATTTTTAGCCATGTTATTTGTAAAATTGGATGATAACGATATGACAGGGAGTGCTTCAAAAAAATACGATTCTTCAAATAATGAAAATACATTAGTGAAGCAAGAAGTTTTAGCTAGTCCATTAAAAGGAAATATAAAAGAATTATCAAATGTAGAAGATGAAGCATTTGCTTGTGGAGCATTAGGAAAAGGAATTGCCATAGAACCTTTAGAAGGGAAAATAGTTTCACCAGCTAATGGAGTTCTTACAACATTTTTTCCAACATTCCATGCAATGGGGATAACAACTGATAATGGAGTAGAAGTATTGATACATGTGGGAATGGATACAGTAAAATTAGATGGCAAATATTTTACTCCAAAAGCAAAACAGGGAGATAAAGTAAGTAAGGGACAGGTTTTGTTGGAGTTTGATATGGATAAAATAAGAAAAGAAGGATATTCTCTAATAACACCAGTAATTGTTACAAATTCAGATAATTATTTAGATGTTGTTGAAGAAGATAAGAAGAATATCAATTTTAATGAAGATTTATTGACAGTAATTGTTTAAAAGTTAAAATAGAGCACTATGAAATTAATATTTTGTAGTGCTATTGATAAAATATGATAGAAAATAAAAATATGTATAAACATTAGATTAGTATAAGATTAAATGCTAAAAATATATATGGTTCAGGAGGAAATAGTAATGAGTAAATTTATAAGAAATGTGTTTATTTTATCAGTAGTATGTGTAAGTGTACTGACTAATAGTTCAGTCGCTCATTCATATACATTTAAAGCTAAAGGATATGCACCTACAAGCGATTTTGGAAATAAGGTAGAGTCAATAAAATTATATGGAGATAATTTATCAAGGTTTAATTTATCATCAGATGATTTTGAAATTGAATATATAGATGGTGATAATACCGTAAAAGAAAAAGTTGACAAAATTCAATTGGGAGAAGATTATGTAGAGCTGCACTTTGAAGCAATATCATATAATACTAATTTTAATATAACATGTACTAAAACTGATGATTTAAATATTTCTAAAAATGATATTAAGTTTGATTTGGGAGATAGTGATAAATTTAAATCAGGGATTCATAAGGCTACAGAAGATAGCGAAATGCTTCAATATAGGTTGTATACTCCACAAGTTACCAATGATGAAAAGGTTCCATTAGTTTTAGTGCTTCATGGTGGTGGTGAAGTAGGTAGTGATAATAGTATTCAGCTTACTGCAAATGATATGATAACAGGATTTGCTTCAGATAGAATTCAATCTAAGTATAAATCGTATGTATTAGCACCACAGCTTCCAGCAGAACTCAAGGTTAATGTTGATACAACAGGAAAGATTGGGTGGAATGAACCTAAAATAAAACAAGCATTATTAGATACGTTAAATGATTTAGAAAGTGAATATCCATGTATTGATAAATCAAGAATTTATATTACTGGATGCTCTATGGGGGCCATGGGAACATGGGGAATGATAACTTCATATCCAGATATGTTTGCAGCAGCAATGCCAGTTTGTGGACAAGGGGATATATCGTTAATGGAAAATATTAAAGAAATGCCTATATGGGCTTTTCATGCTACAAATGATCCTGTAGTTCCTATGTATGGACAAAAAGATCAATATAAATATAACAATAATATTATAGGAACTAAGACTATTGTATATAGATTAAAAGAATTAGGAAGCAATATTAAATTTACAGAATTTTCAGAGGAAGATATGTTAAAAGCCGGTGTACGAGTAGATGAAAATGCTATATATAATCATTTTGCATGGGTTCCTGCTTATAATAATGAAGAGGCGATAGATTGGCTATTTAGTCAAAGAAATAATAAAGCTTAGTTTTAGAACAATTAGAATAAGGGGGAATAAAGTAAATAAATACAATAACAATGGCTCTTAAATATATTGAGGAAGAGTATAAAGGAGCTGATAAGTGGTAAGAAAATATTAATTCTAAAAAATAAAGGTGAATAAAAACTAAACCATATGTGCAGAATAAAAAAAGCAGAGTACATAGGAGGACGTTTTTATGGAAAAAGATATTTTAAATAATGGTTTGAAAAATGAAGAAGATGGAAATGATAATAATAGTGAAAAAACTTCAGAAGCTGTTGACAAAATGAAGGATATAAAAGAATTTGGAAATACAGCTGTAGCGAATCCCAATAGAGATATTGTAGTATTATCAGTAATAGGACAGATTGAAGGACATTCAGTTTTGCCACCACAGACAAAAGCAACAAAATATGAACATATAATACCACAACTTATTGAGATAGAACAAAATGATAGTGTTAAAGGAGTTCTTATAGTTCTCAATACTGTTGGAGGAGATGTTGAAGCAGGGCTTGCCATAGCAGAAATGATAAATAGTATGTCAAAACCTACTGTATCTATAGTAATTGGAGGAGGTCATTCAATAGGGGTTCCTCTTGCAACATCATCTGATTTTTCGTTTATAACACCTTCAGCAACAATGATTGTTCATCCTGTAAGAATGAATGGTTTTGTTATTGGAATAGCACAAACATTTGAATACTTTAAAAAGATGCAGGAAAGAATTAATGATTTTATTGTAAGGACATCTAATATAAAATCAGAAACTTTAGAAAAATTTATGCTTCAAACTGATGATTTATTAAATGATGTTGGAACAATGCTGATTGGAAAGCAAGCTGTGGATTGTGGTCTTATTGATGAAGTTGGCGGAATAAGCGAAGCTATAAAAAAGTTAAGAGAGCTTATAGAAGAATGATATATAATATGAAATTAATGATAAAAGAAAATACGTTGTAAGTTATATTATTAAATTTGACTTCTTAAATAAGAGAAGTAATGTATATTTAAATTTATACGACTATAGAAAAAACTATAGTCGTATTTTATTTTTAATGTTATCTTATTAAAGGGAATAATTATATTTTGTAGAAATAATAAAAAGGAAGAGGTGATTAAAGTTGGCGAGAACTAAAACGAAAGGGAAGGGCAGCAAAAGCAAAAAGGCTCCTGTTAAAAGTGATAGCAATCCAGATATTACGGGTATAATATATATGGCCACTGGAGTGATATTTGCTATAGCAATTTATACAGATCTTGCTGGTGCACTTTCAACTATAGCTCAGACTATTGTATGTGCAGCTATTGGCGTTGGAATGTATGCATTACCCATATATCTTATATATTTTGGATTTCAGTATATAAAAACAAGGGGAAATATACAGCTAGACAAGTGTTTCTTTGGAATAACAATAATGGTTATTGTTATTATGATGGTATGTGGAACTTTAAATATACAAGGTTCATATACACCTGATAATTTTATAGAAAGTTTTAAAGAAATTTTATACGGTGATACGGAATTTATACATGGTGGAATTATATCATATCTTGTATGTTATCCTTTATACAGATTATTAGGGTTCTTAGGAGCTTATGTAATTTTATTTACTTTTTCTGTGATTTCGGTTACTTTGATTTTTGATATAACTTTATATGATTTAGGAATTAAGGCCTATAACACAAAAGAGAAAATTAAGACGAGCAGAAGAGAAAAAATAAATAACACAAGTAAAATTGAAAAAACCAGGAATAGAGACAGTTTTATTAATATTGTTGATAAAACTGAATCTGATGATGGTGAAAAAAGCAGTAGAGAGTTACTATCTAAGGTTGATAAAAAGATTAAAATTTTAGATTTTATGAAAAATGCACAGGAAGATGACATTGCAACAGAACCAATAAAAGAAGAAGTTTCATCGGATATTCAAATTGATAGTTTTCTTGATAAACAGGATGAAAAACAAAGTTATCCTGAGAAAGTTATAGCAAAAGAAACAAATAAGCAGAAGAAAGAAAAACTTGATGAAAATGTTAAAGATGTTGTAAGTAAAGAAATACAAGATGTAATGGAAGGGCAAAGAGAAGAAAAAGAATATGTTCATCCAAGTCTTGAGTTATTAAAAACAAATTCAAGTACAAAATTAAATAGCAGTGATAAGAAAGAACTTATTGAAAGTGCAAATAAACTTGAAGAAATATTATCTAATTTTGGTGTAGATGCTAAAGTTACTCAAGTTACCAAAGGTCCATCTGTAACAAGATTTGAACTTCAGCCAAGTCCTGGAGTTAAAGTTAGTAAAATAGTAAATTTATCAGATGATATAGCATTAGGGCTTGCAGCTTCAGGGATAAGAATAGAAGCTCCTATACCAGGAAAAGCAGCTGTTGGAATAGAAGTACCAAATAGAAAACAAACGGCAGTATTCCTTAGGGAAGTATTAGAAAATGAAGAATTCATTGAATCTAAAAAGAAGTTGGCATTTGCTCTTGGTAAGGATATATCAGGTAAGTGTGTTGTTGGCGATTTAAGTAAAATGCCTCATACATTAATTGCAGGTGCAACAGGGTCAGGTAAGAGTGTATGTATAAATTCACTTATAATAAGTATTTTATATAAATATAATCCAAATGAAGTAAAACTTCTAATGGTGGATCCTAAAGTTGTTGAACTTAATGTATACAATGGAATACCTCATCTATTGATACCAGTTGTAACAGATCCTAAAAAAGCAGCAGCAGCATTAAATTGGGCAGTTAATGAAATGACAAAGAGATATAAGTTGTTTGCTGACATGGGTGTTAGAAATATGGAATCATATAATGAACTTTATAATAAAGGAATAATAGAGCAAAAGCTTCCTTATATAGTAATTATTGTAGATGAGCTTGCAGATTTAATGATGGTATGTCCAAATGATGTTGAAGATTATATAGGAAGATTGGCTCAGATGGCAAGAGCGGCTGGAATGCATCTTGTTATTGCAACTCAAAGGCCTTCTGTTGATGTAATTACAGGAGTAATAAAGGCTAATATACCATCAAGAATATCATTTGCAGTTTCTTCTCAGATAGATTCTAGAACCATACTTGATAGTTCAGGAGCTGAAAAATTATTAGGAAAAGGTGATATGCTATACTATCCTGTAGGTGAAAGTAAGCCTTTAAGAGTTCAAGGGTGCTTCATTTCAGAAGAAGAAGTGGAACAGGTAATTTCATTTATTAAGAGTGAACAGGGAGAGGATACATCTTATGAAGAAGATATTATTGAACATATAAATTCTGCAGCTGACTCAAGCTCATCAGGAAGTCATGATGGTAATGATGATGTTGATGAACTTTTAAATGATGCTATAAATATTGTTGTTGAATTTCAGCAGGCATCAACATCTTTTATACAGAGGAAATTAAGAGTAGGTTTTAACAGGGCATCAAGAATAATGGATGAACTGGAGGAAAGAAATATAATATCTGAAAAGGATGGAAGTAGACCAAGGCAGGTACTAGTTACAAAAGAACAATTATTGAATGAACAAAACAATGAAAATTAAGTTTTAAGAGTTAAGCCAATTAAATAAAAAGTAGATAGCATTATTTTTATTTAATTGGCAAATTTAATGATTATTTAATTTTAATGTATAAAAATAGGTGTATAATAATAGTGACTTGTAAAAAACAGTTCTAATTTGCTATAATTAAACCTATCAAAACGCAGGAGGATACAAATTTTGAGTGATAATAATTTAAAGATTGTAAAAGATCCAATTAGAATAAAAGATAAAACAAACATGTATAAAGTTGGAATAATAAGTTTAGGGTGTGATAAAAACAGAGTAGATTCTGAAATAATCCTTGGAAACATGAGCAGGGATTATACAATAACAAATAATCCTAAAGAAGCAGATATATTAATAGTAAATACATGTGGATTTATAGAAAGTGCTAAGCAGGAATCTATTGATACAATATTAGAAATGGCTGATTATAAAGTTAATTATAAATGTAAGCTTCTTATTGCAACTGGATGCCTTATCCAAAGATACAGTGAAGAACTTGGGGAACTTATTCCAGAATTAGATCTTATGCTTGGAGTTAATGATTATGATAAAATTAATAGTGTTATAACTAATTTTATAAACGGCAATGAGAAAAAAGAAGGACTTGTAAACTATACAGATGAAGGTATAAACGAAGGAAGCAGAATTCTTACTACACAAAAGGGAAGTGCATACATAAGAATAGCTGAAGGATGTAATAACTTCTGTACATACTGTATAATTCCTAAAATAAGAGGGAAATTCAGAAGTAGAAAAATGGAGAATATATTAAAGGAAGCAGAAGAACTTGCATCTCAAGGAATTAAAGAATTAATTCTTATAGCTCAAGATACAACTATGTATGGAAGTGATATATATGGAAAGAAAAATCTTCATGAACTATTAAATGAATTATCTAAAATAGAAGGAATAGAGTGGATAAGAGTTCTTTATTGCTATCCAGAAGAAATATATGATGAACTTATCGATGAAATGGCTCAAAATAATAAAGTTGTTAAATATTTAGATCTTCCGATACAACATATAAGTAATCATGTTTTAAAACTAATGGGAAGAAAGACTACTAAAGAAGCAATACTTAAAAAAATTGATACATTAAGAGAAAGAATACCTGGAATGATAATAAGAACTACATTTATAGTAGGATTTCCACAAGAAACAGAAGAAGACTTTAATGAAATAAAAGATTTTTTACAAGATTATAAACTTGAAAAAGTAGGAGTGTTTACATATTCACAGGAGGAAAATACACCTGCTTCAAGAATGGATGGACAAATAGATGAAGAAGTTAAAAAGCAAAGAGAAAAAGATCTGATGCTTTTACAAAAAGGTATTTCAGAAAAAATAAATGAATTGAAAATTGGCAAAATATATGATATTCTTGTTGAAGGATATGATGGAGAAGATTACCGTGGAAGAAGCTATGAGATGGCTCCTGAAATAGACGCAGAGGTATTTTTTAAGTGTAACGATAATCTTGAAATAGGTACATTTGTTAAAGTAAAGATAACAAAGAGTATGGATTATGATTTATTAGGAGTTGTGGTTGATGAATCTTGCAAATAAATTGACTTTAATCAGAATAGTATTAGTTCCTGTATTCTTAGTATTTATTGCAGCTAAGAATATACCTTATGGTAGCACTATTGCAACCGTAATATTTATTTTAGCATCTATAACAGATAAGCTTGATGGTTATATTGCAAGAAGCAGGAACCAGATAACGAATTTCGGTAAGTTTATGGATCCCTTAGCTGATAAGTTGCTTGTAACTGCGGCCCTTATATCATTGGTTGAATTACATGTTGTTCCTGCATGGGCTGCCGTAATTATAATTGCACGTGAATTTGCAGTTTCAGGTTTAAGATCAATTGCAGCTTCCCAAGGAAAAGTAATTGCTGCAAGCTGGTGGGGAAAGATAAAAACAGTAATACAGATAATAGCTATAATTTTATTACTATTAAAAGTGAATATTGGAGATTTTCAATATTTAACTAAGCTTGTTAGAAATAATAATATATGGTCACAATTTTTTGAAATTGTACCATCAATTATGCTTATGGCAGCAGTAATAATTACAATAATTTCTGGATATGAATACTTTAAGCATAACAGAGAAGCTTTAGATACTGATAAATAAAACTGATGTCATTGTTTAGAAACTGTTATAATTGGATATAATTAAAATGAATTCCTTCTTTTATATATACATAAAGAGGGAATTTTTCTTAGAATAATTATTGACTAAGTATGAGAATTATTCTATAATTAATACATAGAACATAAGTTCGATGAGAGGATGGTAGGATTATGGCAAATATAGATGCAGAAAAGCTAAAAGCAATTGAAAGTGCTATGAGTAATATAGAAAAGCAGTTTGGTAAAGGGTCAGTCATGAAATTGGGAGATCATAATGTGACGACTATGGATGCTATATCAACTGGATGCTTGGATTTAGATATAGCTCTTGGAATAGGTGGAGTTCCAAAGGGAAGAATAATTGAAATTTATGGACCTGAAAGTTCAGGTAAAACAACAGTAGCCCTTAGTATAGCAGCAGAAGCACAAAAAAAAGGTGGAGCTGTTGGATATATTGATGCAGAGCATGCATTAGATCCTAGTTATGCACAAAAGATAGGTGTAGATGTTGAAAGCTTAATAATTTCTCAGCCAGATACAGGAGAACAAGGTCTTGAAATAGCAGAAGCATTAGTGCGTTCTGGAGCTATTGATGTATTAGTTGTTGACTCTGTTGCAGCTTTAGTTCCAAAAGCTGAAATAGAAGGGGAAATGGGAGATTCTCATATAGGTCTTCAAGCGAGATTAATGTCTCAAGCATTAAGAAAGCTTGCAGGTACAATAAATAAAACTAATTGTGTTGCGATATTTATAAACCAATTAAGAGAAAAAGTTGGAGTAATGTTCGGTTCACCTGAAACAACAACTGGTGGTAGAGCGTTAAAATTCTATGCATCAGTAAGACTTGACATACGTAGAATAGATTCGATAAAACAAGGTGATTCAATAATAGGTAACAGAACTAGAGTTAAAGTAATGAAGAATAAGGTTGCACCTCCATTTAGACAGGCAGAATTTGATATTATGTATAATGAAGGAATATCAAGAACTGGTAATGTACTTGATGTAGGAGTTAAAGAAGAAATAGTTCAAAAGAGCGGAGCTTGGTTCTCATATGGTGATGTACGATTAGGCCAAGGTAGAGAAAATTCAAAAGTATATTTAAAAGATAATCCAGATGTAGCTCTTGACATAGAAAATCAAATTAGAGCTAAATATAATTTACCATTAGCTGAAGCAGCACCAGCTGAAGCTAAAAGTGAAAGCGCAGTAGATACTGCTCCTAAAGAAGATAAGACTAAAGAAAAATAAAATATTTTTACAAAAAGTTTAATATGATTTTTGTAAATTATTCAAAAAATAGCTGTATGTATGATGAGTCGTATATGCAGCTATTTTCACAGTTATCAAGGATAAGATAGGATAATGGAGTAAATAAGCAGTATATGGGCAAACTTGACATATTTTTATTTTTAATATAGAATAAAAAGGAATACTGGTTTATCATATTCCGAATGCAGTGAGAAGAGTATGACACCTACTTACTTTCTTATTAAGATAAATGAGAAATATTAAATTAGGAGGTGTTGATGTGGAACTAGCGGTAATGATAATTGCTGATATCGTTATATTAGCAATATTAGGAATAGTGGTTTATAAGTCGGTTCAAAATACTACAAAAAGTAAAGTAGAATCACTTGAAAAAGAAGCAGAAGAAGTTTTAAAGAGAGCAGAAAGAGATGCTGAAGCTAAAAAGAAAGAAGCAATACTTGAAGCTAAAGAAGAACTTCACAGATTAAGAAATGATTTTGATAAAGAATCTCGTGACAGAAGGAATGAGATTCAAAGGCTTGAGAGAAGAGTAATTCAAAGAGAAGAAGCACTTGATAAGAAAAGTGAACTTCTAGAAAGCAAAGAACAAACAATTAATGAAAAAATGCTTGAATTAGATCAAGTAGAAGCAAAGGTACAGGAACTTTATAATGAAAGAAGAGCAGAACTTGAAAGAGTTGCAGCCCTTTCAGGCGAAGAAGCTCGTGAAATTCTTTTAGATGAAATTAGAAAAGAAATTACACATGATGCTGCGTTAATGATTAAAGACATTGAAAGCAGAGCAAAAGAAGAGGCAGATAAGAAGTCAAGAGAGATTATAACTACTGCCATTCAAAGATGTGCAGCAGATCATGTGTCAGAGACAACTGTACACGTTGTTGCCCTACCGAATGATGAGATGAAAGGTAGAATAATAGGTAGAGAAGGAAGAAACATAAGAACCTTAGAAACATTAACAGGAGTAGACTTAATTATAGATGATACTCCGGAAGCAGTCATTTTATCAAGTTTCGATCCAATTAGAAGAGAAGTTGCTAGAATGGCACTAGAAAAGTTAATAGTGGATGGCAGAATACATCCAGCAAGAATCGAAGAGATGGTTGAAAGAGCAACTAAGGATGTTGAAAATAGTATAAAAGAAGAAGGGGAACAAGCGGCCCTTGAAACTAGTGTACACGGTTTACATCCTGAAATTATTAGACTTCTTGGTAGATTAAAATATAGAACTAGTTATGGTCAGAATGTTTTAAAACATTCCATAGAAGTTTCATATTTAGCTGGCTTGATGGCTTCAGAGCTAGGTTTAGATGTTACTCTAGCTAAAAGGGCAGGATTGTTGCATGATATAGGTAAAGCCGTAGATCAGGAACAAGAAGGTCCACATGCATTAATAGGTGGAGATCTTGCTAAGAAATATCATGAATCACCATTAGTAGTCAATGCAATAGCAGCCCATCATTCAGATGTAGAAATGCAGTCTCTTGAAGCAGTATTAGTTCAGGCAGCTGATGCAATATCAGCAGCTAGACCAGGTGCTAGAAGAGAAACATTGGAAGCATACATTAAGAGGTTAGAGAAATTAGAAGAAATTGCAAATTCTTATGAAGGTGTAGAAAAGTCATATGCCATTCAAGCTGGTAGAGAGATTAGAATTATGGTTAAACCAGAAAAAGTTGACGATGTCGGTACAATTGAATTAGCACATAATCTAGTTAAGAGTGTCGAAGAACAACTTGAGTATCCAGGACAAATTAAAATTAATGTTATTAGAGAAACTAGAGCAGTAGATTTTGCAAAGTAGAAGATAGAAGTAAAGTATGTTTTGATTTTCAAAATGTGCTTTACTTTTTTTAGTATCCATTCTTAAGTAAAAGTTAGTTGAATAAATACTAAATTTAAACCTAATTATTTAACAAAAAATTAATAATTTAAAAATTTTTAAGGTAAAATTAAAAAAAAATATAAAAATAAAGGATTTTTAATAGATGTATAGAATATAAATAATGTAAACGATTAATATGATTCTGGGAGGAATAATAAAAATGGAAGTATTAAAAGTATCAACAAAATCAAATCCAAACTCAGTAGCAGGAGCTTTAGCGGCTATAATAAAAGAGCAGAATGTAGCAGAAATTCAAGCAGTAGGAGCAGGCGCTATAAATCAAGCTGTTAAGGCTATAGCAATAGCAAGAGGTTTTATTGCACCAAGCGGAAAAGATGTAGTCTGTATTCCGGCGTTTACTGATATACAAATAGATGGAGAGGAAAGAACAGCTATAAAATTAATAGTACAACCTAGATAGTTATTAATTTTAATGAAATTGGATAAATTTTGAGTTGAAATTATTAGTAAAAACGTTTATACTATAAGAGTTAAATGCTATATTTATTAATTTTTTTGTAAAGAGGTGTATGTAATGATAGAAAAAGAAGTTGTTGTTAAGAACGGTTCAGGTCTTCACGCTAGACCAGCTACATTATTAGTTAAGAAGGCTTCATCATTTAAGTCTGACGTTAGCATAGAATACAATGGTAAGAAAGCAAACGTAAAAAGCTTAATAGGAGTTTTATCTTTAGCAGTAACTAAAGATGCTACTATAAAAGTTGTAGCTTCTGGTGATGACGAAGCTTTAGCAGTAGAAGAAATTGCAAAATTAGTTGAAAGCTTAGAAGACTAATATATAGTTTCAAAGGTTCCATATTATAAATATGGAACCTTTTCTGTATATATAAAAAGATTAATATATTATTTTAATTATCAAAACTTATTATATTACATCTAAAAAGAAGAGAAACTAAATTAAGAGCTGCGGCACATACTATAACATATATAATTCTTTCAAGTATAGGAATTCCCATACAGAAAAAATTGACTATGTTAAAGTCTAATAAGCCGATTGTTCCCCAATTAAGAGAACCGATTAATACTAGTAAAAAAGATAATTTATCAAATATGTTTAATTTGCACATATTATATAACTTCCTTTCTGTAAAATATTATTTATATATTATATGTTTGAAAAATACAATAATAACAAAAAGTTAAGTTTATATAATGAATTTTATTTATGAAAATTTTAAATAAATATTGAAGTATGAGAGTCATTTATAAATACAAATAAATGAAGGATTAATATATCAGCTAAAATATGAAAAAACTATACAAAAAATTATAAAATAGTACACAAAACTTTATAAAGTATGATATAATACGAATGATGAAACGAAAAGTATAAAATATATTCGTGTGGAGGTTTTTGAATGAGAAATTTATATAGTACACCTTTAAATTCAAGATATGCATCTAAAGAAATGAGTTATATTTTTTCAGATGACATGAAGTTTTCAACTTGGAGAAAATTATGGGTTGCTTTAGCAGAAGGCGAAAAAGAATTAGGTTTAAATATAACTGATGAGCAGATTAAAGAATTAAAAGAGCATATAAATGATATAAATTATGATGAAGCAGCTAAAAGAGAAAAAGAAGTAAGACATGATGTTATGAGTCATGTTTATGCATATGGTCTTCAATGTCCAAATGCTAAGGGGATAATTCATTTAGGGGCAACATCATGTTACGTTGGAGATAATACAGATGTAATAATTATGAGAGATGCCTTAAATTTAATTAAGAACAAAATAGTTACTGTATTAAATCATTTAAAGAATTTTGCAATAGAATATAAGGATATGCCTACATTAGGTTTTACACACTTCCAACCTGCACAATTAACTACAGTAGGTAAAAGAGCTACACTTTGGATGCAGGATTTAGTTATGGATGTTGAAAACATAGATTTTTTAATATCACAATTAAAGCTTAGAGGAGTTAAAGGAACAACAGGAACTCAAGCAAGTTTTATGGAACTTTTTGATGGAGATGAAAGTAAGGTAAAAGCTTTAGATAAAATAGTAGCAGAAAAAATGGGATTTGAAAAAAGTTTTGGAGTTACAGGACAGACATATCCTAGAAAACTTGATTCAATAGTTTTAAATACTTTATCAGAAGTTGCACAAAGTGCATATAAGTTTAGTAATGATTTAAGATTACTTCAAAATATGAAAGAAATGGAAGAACCATTTGAAAAACATCAAATAGGATCTTCAGCTATGGCTTATAAGAGAAATCCTATGAGAAGTGAAAGAATTAGTGCTTTAGCAAGATATGTAATTGTAGATGCTTTAAATCCAGCTATAACTGCAGGAACACAATGGTTTGAAAGAACATTAGATGATTCAGCGAATAAGAGATTATCAGTAGCTGAAGGATTCTTAGCATTAGATGGTGTTTTAAATCTATACATGAATATTGCTGAGAATATGGTTGTATATGACAAGGTAATTGCATCTCACGTTCAAAGAGAGTTACCATTCATGGCTACAGAAAACATAATGATGGAAGCTGTTAAGAGAGGTAAGGACAGACAAGAATTACATGAAAATATAAGAGTTCACTCAATGGCAGCAGCTCAAAGAGTTAAAGGTGAAGGATTAGACAATGATTTAATAGAAAGAATTATAAATGATGATTCTTTTGGCCTTACAAGAGATGAAATATTAGGTGTAATAGATCCGGCTAAATTCGTTGGAAGAGCGCCAAGTCAAGTTGTAGAATTCATAGACGAATACATAAATCCAATTATAGAAGAAAATAAAGAAGCATTAAAAATAACAAGTGAAATAACAGTTTAATTTTTAATTTGAAAATTATTAATTAAGATTTATAATACAGGTATCTTAGAAAGTGTTAGTATAAGATACCTGTATTTAAATTTGCAATTAATGTATTATAATATGAATGAATATAATATCTATAAATCAATAGAAATAAAGACTGCGCAGTTCAGGATAAAGTACTGGATATATCTGACTTAATGGATAATTTAATTTATTATAGCTGTGACAACAATAAAGGCATTCACCATCAGGAAGCCTGTGAGTTATAAATCCAGAATGAAAAAAACGACCTAGCCTTGGTGTCTTAAATTGTATTAAGGTACCTTTTGATAAAGAGTCATCATTGGTAAGTTTATAAGCAAGGGCATTATTTATAAGATAATAGTAGAGTTCTTCAACTCTTAGCCATGTATTAGAATAAGGAGTCCAAGAATATGTTTTCTTTAATCCTCCTGAATAAAGTATTTGAGATATAAAATTTGTACAGTCTCCACCAAAGTTTTCATAAGATATATATTCGGGATTAGGCGTAAGGGCAAATGTTTCTGCATAATTACATGCAGTTTCTATATTGAATTTAGAATTTCTCTTTACTTTTCTAGTGGAAAAATGATAAGATAGAGTTTGTATTTTATCATACATAGAATTTAAAGTTTTAAAATCTATATTCCAAATATTATCTATTTTTAATGGAAGAAAAGTATTAATGAAATCTAGTTTTTTATTAATTAATGAATGGTAAAGAAGAGGATTTTCTTCTTTAGAAATTAGGTTATATAATTTTATATTATTATTAGGAGTATATTCTGCGATAATAATGTAATCATCAATCATTGAAGATCTATTTTTATTTATGGATGGATTCAATATAAAAGAATTTATAATAGATAATTTTACTTTTATTAATATGGAAGTTTGTTCAAGTATTTCATATTTGAAAGAGAATTTAAAATCATTTATAATAAAATTGTTTCTTTTATTCCACTGAAATTTAAAATCTATCTTTGATTGTAATTGATTGAAAATATTTTCATGTGTAAAAAGAGAAATTTTGGGAATGATATTTAAATGTGTGTATGGAGAACATAAAAAACTACATAAATCATATAGGTTTTTTCTTAACAAAACAAGACCACTTCTACAAATTATTATAATTATATATATTTATAAGAAGAAGTTTGTATACATACTATGTTAGATTAAAAATATATTATTTGTTAAGGTTTTGTTCAGATTAGTAATATATAATATTAATAATCATGTAATGAAATAATAACAATATAGTACATTTTGAAGATACAATTAATAAAAACAATTAATAAGTAGATATAATTATAAATAATATGTTATAATTGCAAGGTGGTAAAAAATCGTATAAACAAATAGTGTTTTACAAAATACTATATTATGAATAAAAGTATATTTGATTTATTATTAAAAAATCAAATACATAAAGATTTAAAAAAAGGAGCTATCAAAAGCAATGCAGGAATTATCTAACGTATTAGCTGGTAAGTATGAGGAGATAGTTGAAAAGATAACTAGCTTTTCAAATGAATATCTAAATGATGAATATAAAAATATTTGCATAGAAGCTACAAAAGTATTATTTTTAAACAATGAAGAACAAGTTAAAAAAGGAAAGGCTTCTTCATGGGCTGCTGGAGTTGTACACGCCATGGGAACTGTAAATAATTTGTTTGATGCCAAAAATAATCCATATATAAAGGCTCTTGATTTATATAAGGAACTAGGAGTAAGTAGTAGTACTGGATCAAGTAAGTCAAAGGAAGTAAGAAATTTATTAAATTTAGATGAAAACAGTGAAAAGTGGACAATTAAGATAGCTGATTCATCTGCAGATGCAGAAAAAGAAGCAGCAGTAGCAGTAACTGAAGAAAATATATCTGAAAATAATGAAGCAAATACTTTCAGATTTGCTGTAAACAAAAACTTTGTAGTAGCTCAAAAAATTGTAGATAGAGCATGGAGAGAAAAAAACTTTAACAATAAGGCAAAGTATGCTAAAGAAGCTTTAACTATATATGAGGATTGTCCGGATGCATATATAATTTTATCAAAGAATTCCAGCTTAAATAATGAAGAAAAGAAGATGTTATTAGAAAAAGCTGTTAAAGCAGCACAAAATGTATTGAAAATAACAGATTTAAAAGATACAGATTTAAGATTATTTAAATTACCAATTGCAGAACCATTTTTTGGTGCAAAATATACTCTTGCTCTTCATTTATGGAATATAAACGAAAGAGAAGAAGCAATTAGAAATTTAAATGATGTATTAACCTATAATAAAAAGGATAATCTAGTGTGCAGAGGAATTCTTACAAGCTGGCTTATTATTGAAGGAAAGCTTAAAGAAGCAGAAGAAATATTGGCAAGATGTGAGCATGACTATTTACTAGATACTAATTATAACAGAGTAGCATGTTTGTTTAAGACTGGAAAACTTAAAGAAGCAGAAAGAGCATTAAGAAGAGCATATAAAAGAAATCCATTAGTTATTGATTATTTATTAAAGTCTAAGACTATTAAAGAGATAAAAGGTGCAGTAAAACCAGGAAGTCCAGAAGAAGCAATGAAGTACGCTAAATTAGGTTTAGAAGTATGGAGTGATTTGGAAATGATTAAATGGTTAAAATCAATGAAAATGGATTTTGAAATATTAAATTTTTAATATAAATATCTTTACAGATGTTGTATAAAGTGTTAATATAAAAACATAAAATTAAATATTAATCTTCAGGGCAGGGTGTAATTCCCTACTGGCGGTATAGCCCGCGAGCTTATTATTAGCAGATTCGGTTAAATTCCGAGGCCAACAGTATAGTCTGGATAAAAGAAGAGTATTAATTATGCATTTTGTGTTTTCATAAGATGACTATTTGATTTGTATTTATGTCCTGAACTTTTGTTCAGGATTTTTTTATTTTAATTAAAAATATAAGTCAATATCTTTTGTGAATTTTATATAATGTTTAGCTGCTGTAAAATTGCTATTTATTAAAAGGTAGATATAACAGTGGTATGATTTTATTAAATTTAGTATGGTGTATAATTGAAAAAATGTAAAAATAAGCATGTCCCTGAAGAAATTAATCTTCAGGGACTTTTTAATTATATTATATATATCAAGTTTAGATAAGAGGGGATACTATGGACGAGTTTTATATGAAAAGAGCATTAGAGTTAGCTATTAAAGGTGTTGGTATGGTAAATCCGAATCCAATGGTTGGTGCAGTTATTGTAAAAGATAATAAGGTTATAGGTGAAGGATTTCATGAGAAATACGGGCATGCTCATGCTGAAAGAAATGCAGTAAAAAATGCAGTGGAAGATATTGAAGGGGCAACGGTATATGTTACATTAGAACCATGTGCTCACTATGGAAAAACACCTCCATGTGTAGATCTGCTTATAGAAAAGAAAGTTAGAAAAGTAGTAATAGGAATGCTTGATCCTAATCCTTTGGTGGCAGGAAAAAGCATTAAAAAACTTAAAGAAAACAATATTGAAGTTAAGGTTGGGGTTAAAGAAAAAGAATGCAGAAAATTAAATGAAGTATTTATAAAATATATAACAACTAAAAAGCCATTTGTAATTATGAAAGCTGGAATTTCCATTGATGGAAAGATAGCTACAAGTGGTGGCGAATCAAAATGGATTACAAGTGAAAGATCAAGATTGCATAGTCATGAACTTAGAAACAGAATGTCTGGAATTATGGTTGGAATAAATACTGTTTTAAGTGATGATCCATCTCTTACATATAGAGGAGAGCATAAAGGTAAAGATCCACTAAGGATTATTATAGACAGCACTTTAAAAGTTCCATTTGAAAGTAAAGTTATTAAATATAACAATAATAATACAATAGTTGCTTGTATTGAAAATGCTGATTTAATAAAAAAAGAGAAGTTAGAAAAAATGGGTGTCAAGGTAATGGAAACTAAGTCTAAAAAAGGAAAAGTAGATTTACAAGAAGTAGTCGAAAAGCTTGGAAAAGATAAAATTGATTCAATACTATTAGAAGGAGGAGGAACTCTTAATTTTTCAGCTTTAAAAGAAGGAATTGTTGATAAAGTAAGATTTTATATAGCACCTAAAATAATAGGTGGACAAAATAGTAAAAATAGTGTGAGTGGACAAGGATTCTATAATCTTGATGACTGTGTAAATCTTAAAGATATGTCATATGAACAGATGGGAAATGAAATAGTAGTAGAAGGATACATCTAAAAAGGAGGTACTTTGATGTTTACAGGAATAGTAGAGGAAATAGGAAGTCTTAAAGAACTATCTATAGGAAGTGGTTTTGGGAATATTGAAATAAAATGTAACAAAGTTTTAGAAGAAACTAAAATAGGTGATAGTATAGCTGTTAATGGTGTATGTCTGACTGTAAATAAAATAAACAGTAATTCTTTTGTTGCTGATATTATGGGTGAAACTTTAGATAGAACAAATCTTGGAAGATTAAAAGATGGCAATAAGGTCAATTTAGAAAGAGCTTTGAAGGTTAGTGACAGATTTGGAGGGCATATTGTAAGCGGACATGTTGATGGAAAGGGACAGATACTTTCAATTGATAACAAAGAGGATGGGACATGGTTTACTATAAGTGCAGATAAAGAAATTTTAAAATATATAATTTTAAAAGGCTCCATAACAATTGATGGTATAAGTCTTACTGTTGCTTATGTAGATAATGAAGTATTTAAAGTATCTATAATACCACACACATTAAAGAATACAATATTGGCACAGAAAATTCATGGTTCATATGTAAATCTTGAAAATGACATTATGGGTAAATATATAGAAAAATTTATGATATTTTCAAAGACAGAAAGTGAAAATGAAAAAAGTAAAATCACATTAGATTTCCTTAGAGAAAATGGATTTTAACATTGAATTATAGAATAAAAAATATTTATGTAGAAAAGAGGAATAAAAATGAATTTCAGCAGCATAAAAGATGCAATTGAAGATTTAAAAAGTGGAAAAATGATTATAGTTGTAGATGATGAAGGCAGAGAAAATGAGGGTGATCTTGTTATTCCGGCAGAAACTGTAACAGGAGAAAGCATAAATTTTATGATTAAATACGCAAAAGGACTTGTATGTGTTCCCATTGAACAAGAGCTAGCAGAAAAACTAGAACTGAATCCTATGGTTGAAAAGAATACAGATAATCATGAAACAGCATTCACAGTTTCTATTGATCATGTTGATACGGAAACAGGAATATCTGCTTTTGAAAGGGCACATACAATAAGAAAACTCGTTATAAGTAATGAACCTTTAGAATTTCGAAGACCAGGTCATATCTTTCCTCTTATAGCGAAAAAAAGAGGAGTGTTAGAAAGAACTGGACATACAGAAGCTGGTGTAGATCTTGCAAAGCTTTCAGGTTTTAAAGGGGCAGCTGTTATATGTGAAATAGTGAAAGATGATGGAACAATGGCAAGAAGAGATGATTTATTTGAGTTTGCTAAGGATCATGACTTAAAGATAGTTACTATTGAAGATCTTATAGAATACAGACTTGAAAATGAAAGTAGTGTTATAAAAGAAACAGAGGCAAATCTTCCTACAAAATATGGTGAATTTAAAGTTTTAGCTTTTAGTGAAAAAAATACAGATAAGTGTCATCTTGCATTAATTAAAGGAAATATAGATAAATGTGATAATGTGCTTGTAAGAGTTCATTCTGAATGTTTAACAGGTGATGCATTAGGTTCTAGAAAATGTGACTGTGGTGAGCAGTATGATGCATCAATGAAAATGATAGCTGAAGAAGGATGTGGTATTCTTCTTTATATGAAACAGGAAGGAAGAGGAATAGGACTTTTAAATAAGCTTAAAGCTTATGCATTGCAGGATGCAGGATTTGATACAGTAGATGCAAATAGAGAACTTGGATTTGAAGATGACTTAAGGGATTATAAAGCTAGTGGAGATATGCTCAAAGAACTTGGTGTAAACAGAGTAAGACTAATAACGAATAATCCAGAAAAAATAGAGGGACTTGTAAAGTATGGAATTGAAGTTTCAGAAAGAGTACCTGTAGAAGTAAATGCCAATAAATATGATATAGGTTATCTAAAAACTAAAAAATCAAGAATGAATCATATATTAGAACTTAACTAATAAATTATTAAAAAAGTTAAATGAAAAAATTTAGGGATAAATAAAGCTGTGCAATTAAGAATAATTATGAATTTAGATTCTTAATTTAATAATAAATATTTTAATTTTAGGAGGAAGAAAGATGAATACATTTGAAGGAAAATTAGTTGCAGAAGGATTAAAGTTTGGTATAATTATAGGAAGATTTAATGAGTTTATTGGAGGAAAGCTTTTAGATGGAGCTTTAGATGGATTAAAAAGACATGGGGTAAAAGAAGAAGATATAGATATAGCGTGGGTTCCAGGAGCGTTTGAAATACCTCTTATAGCAAAAAAGATGGCTAAAAATGATAAGTATGATGGAATAATATGTTTAGGTGCAGTAATTAAAGGATCAACTTCTCACTATGATTATGTATGTAGCGAAGTATCAAAGGGAATTGCAAGCGTATCATTAGAATGTGAAAAACCTGTAATGTTTGGAGTATTAACTACAAATAATATTGAACAAGCTATAGAAAGAGCTGGTACAAAAGCAGGAAATAAAGGATATGAATGTGCTGTATCTGCAATTGAAATGGCTAATTTAATGAATGTACTTAAATAGTAGCAAAAAACAACTCACATTACCTTTAGAAGTGATGTGAGTTGTTTTTTTGTAAAATAAAAAATCATGTATTATAGCAAGAATTAAGATTATTTTTTTGATTCAAAGCTTTCACATTTTGTTTCTGCATAAATTTGAGAATTATTACCACAAACATTTATAGATTGTAAATCACAGCAGCTGTTGCAGTTATGAGTACAGCTTTCAACTTTACAAACAAGACAATCACATTGACTATCACTATTGCTGTTGGATGTTAAGTCGCTGTATAAAGCTTTATTTAAAAATGAACCACAACATGTGCCGCTATCGCTACATGCATTCATTCCACCAATATCAACTACATTAGAGTAGCAGACACCACTTTTATTATGTGAACAGTTGTTTACATCACAATTAATTTTTTGCACAAAAAACACTCCCTTAATCTAATATATTTATTTACTAAAGTATCTATCCAACAAACCTTTAAATGCTCTACCGTGTCTAGCTTCATCCTTGCACATTTCATGTACAGTATCGTGTATAGCATCTAAATTGTTTTTCTTAGCTAAAGTTGCAAGATCCTTCTTACCTTGACAAGCTCCGAATTCAGCCTCAACTCTAGCGCTAAGATTAGATTTAGTACATGGAACTACTACTTCACCTAAAATTTCAGCGAACTTTGAAGCATGCTCTGCTTCTTCCCAGGCAATCCTTTTATAAGCTTCACCAACTTCAGGATATCCTTCACGATCAGCTTGACGAGACATAGCAATATACATACCAACTTCAGTACATTCACCAATGAAATTAGCTCTTAAAGCTTCTAATATTTCATCATCAAGACCATCAGCTATACCAATACGATGTTCGTCAGCAAACTGCAATTCATCAGACATTTCTTTAAATTTATCCGAACCTACTTTACAGATAGGACAAATTTCAGGTGGTCTATCACCTTCATGAATATATCCACACACTGTACAAATAAATCTTTTCATTAATAATTCCTCCGTAAAATAATATTTCCAGGTAAAACAACCTTGATTTTAGTATTACCTTTTTAAAAAAAAATATTAGTAGTCAATAAAATTAAAAAACTTGATAGGAGTAAGTAATTATCATAAAATAAAATAAATGGAAAAAATTCTTTAAAATAAAAAGATAATTTGAAAGTATATAGATAGATTTAATAATTTGTTTGAAGAACTTTCTATTCTGTCAGGTTGTTATAAAAAAATATCTTGATTTTAATATGGAGGAAAAATGAAAATAGCAATAATAGGTTATAGTGGATCTGGAAAATCAACACTTGCAAAGAAGTTAAGTGAACTATTCAAGATTCCAGTGCTTTACTTAGATACTATAAATTTTGAAAGCCACTGGAAAGAAAGAGATAGAGAAGAAGCTAAAGCTATGGTAAAGGATTTTATGAACAATGAATCTTGGGTTATAGATGGTAATTATAAGGATTTTCATCAAGAGAGAAGAATGAAAGAAGCTGATAAGATAATCTTTATGAATTTCCCAAGGAGAAAGTGTTTTAAACAGGCATATAGCAGATATTTAAATTTTAAAAATAAAGTAAGAGAAAGTATGGCTGAGGGTTGTGAAGAAAAGTTTGATTTAGAATTTATTAAGTGGATTTTGTTTACAGGTAGAAGCAAAAAGTATAAGCAAAGATATTTAGAAATTTGTAATAAATATAAAGGTAAAGTTATTATATGTAAAAATTTAAAAGAAGTAAAAAGCCTTTATGAAGTATTATCTTAAATTTAAGAATGGAGTGTTGATGTACGATGATATTCAAAGAAAAGAACGTTATATTAAACGATGGGACAAAATGTATTTTGAGAAGTCCAAATTATAAAGATGCAGCAAGTATGCTAGAACACTTAAAAATCACATCTGATGAAACATATTTTATGGTTAGATATCCTGAAGAAATTACAATTAAAGTTGAAGAAGAAGAAGAAGAAGAAAGCATAAATTGTATCATAAATAGTAAAACAGATTTAATGATTGCAGCATTTGTAAATAATGAACTTGTTGGAAATGCAGGTATTAAACCTATCAGAAATCATATTAAACTCAAACATAGGGCTGGATTTGGTATATCTATAAAACAAAAGTATTGGAATAATGGAATTGGTGATATACTAATTAATGAGATTATTAGTGAAGCAGGACTTATGGGTTATGAACAGATAGAGCTTGGAGTATTTGCGGATAATAAAAGAGCTCAATATTTATATAAAAAGAATGGATTTGAAGTTTGGGGAAATACAAAGAATGCATTCAAACTTAAAGATGGAACATATCGTGATGAAATTATAATGGGAAGAAGTATTTTATAAAGAAAGAAGCTACTAAATTGCAGCTTCTTTCTTTATAAAATTATACAAAAGTTATTGTTATACCACTTAAAGTTATTTCACCAATTAAGATCAGTGTTGCAGAACCATCTGGTGTATTACGATTTTTTTCATCAATTCCACTTAATGTTGTTGAAATGTGATTTTCTATAGTCCATTCTTTAGGAAGAAATAATTCTATTCCAGAACAAGTTGCATTGATTTGTACTACTGCTGTTTTATCTTTAATTTTAGCTCTATCGAAATATATTTCCATAGCGCCACAGGTGCAGTGTAAATCAGCTTGTTTAAAATCATCTGAATTAATATATTTAGTTATTCCGCTAAAGGATGTTTTTTGAACAATATTGCTTTTGTCTTCTTCATCAATAACAATAAATTCATAATCTTTACCTACTTTATTGTTTATATTAACTTTGTTCTGAAATATTATAGACAATCCAATTGTTCCAAGAGTAGCAACTATAAGCACAGTCCATGGTGTAAGTTGTTCTATTCCAAGTTCTTTACTGTAAATTATGCATAAGAAAGCAAGTGGAAATAATATTCCAGCGAATTTTATTGGATAAATGCTTTTTATTATAATAATAACGAAGAAAATAGTTAATGCTAATGACCATAGATTAAAATCTCCAAAGTAACCTAGTTTACTAATTATTAGTATAATGGCAGCAATAATAAACAGAAGACCTGTGAATATTCTATTATTTTTATTACATTTCATAAAGTTTCATCCTTTCATTTATAATCTGCTGTCATGCAGATTATTTTTCAATGATTTATAATAATTTCTAGATACATAAACAACTTTATGTGTATTATGAAATTCAACTTTACTTGATGAAGTAATGTTTTTAGTTATGCTATATATTTCATGAGTATTCAAAATTGTTGACTTAGAAACTCTCATAAAATATGCGGGAAGCATTTCTTCAAGTTCATATAGTTTATGATGCACCTGGTAAATATCATTTTTAGTATGAGCTGCAATTCCATTTTCTGATGTTTCAAAAAATAAAATCTGATTAATTGAAAAATAGAATTCTTTCTCATTTTGATAAAATATAAGATGATTTTTTTCCTTAGAAATTTCTAATAAATACTTTTGAAGTGTCAAAACAGTATCGTTTATGGTAGCGCATTTTATTATGACTTCTAAGTCTTTCAAATCTTCATATATATCAATCTGTACCTTCATATTAAACACCTAAATTCCTCGCTGAATAGTTTTTGTTAGTTTATCAACATCTCTAAATATTCTAGTGGTTCCAAAACCGATAATTATAGTAAATATCATAGCTATTAAGAAAATAATTTGAGGTTTTTTTGAAAAATATTGGAAAGCTATTCCATATATTGCTTGACCTAATGGAGTTGCACACATTACAATGCACATTGCACAGGAAATTACTTTTCCAAGCAGTTCATTTGGTGTGAGAATCTGTAAGCATGACATAAGCTGTATACTGAAAAATGAAGCTAACATCATCATGAAAAATGAACTTGCAGTAATTATAACATAAGTTGTAATTACTGGTAAACTACTAGAGAGTGCAACTGCAATTGGGAGGAAAGTAAGGCTACATATAATAATTAATAAATTTGCATATCGTATTTTAATATTTTTTGCGAGTACTCCTGCTAAAATCCCACCAATAAGGCTACCAGCCCCCATAGCCCCTTCTACATATCCATATAATCTATTAGCTGTTTCAAGACTTAATCCAAGGTTTTGAGTAATAATAATTGGAAGACCAATCATAGCGCATGCTGATAGTATTAGATTAAATATTGAAATAATAAAAGACATTTTCAAAATTTCAGGTCTATGATGGATCATAAAAGTGAAGCTATCCTTCATATCAGTTAAGATTGAGCATAGAAATTTGTTATCTTCATGCTTTTTTACAGATGGAATATTAATAAACATCTCCATTATAGCAGCAGCAAAGAAGCATAATCCTGAGATATATAGTATGGGGATTATTCCCCAAAATCCAAATAATATTCCACCAATAACTGGACCGATTAGATTTGCAAGAGAAGCAACAAGGTTTATTGAGGCATTAGCTTGTATAATGTCATTAGATGATACAAGAAATGGTATACTTGCCTGTACTGTTGGCTGGTAAATCCCCTGAATACTGTATAATAATATTAAACAAATTAAAATTAGTATTACTAAATTAACTCTTCCCATAAGAAGCATTGAAATACATGTTATTGAAGCAGTTAAAAAATCTAAAAAGACCATTATATTTCGTTTATTAATCCTATCAGCAATTAATCCTCCTATTGGTGTAGCAAAAATCATTGGAATGAATGAACATGCAGATACTATTCCAAAAAGTGAAGCAGATTTTGTAATGTTAAGCATATAAAGTGGTAGAGCAAAACGTAATATTGAATTACCAAACAATGAAATGATTTGTCCTATTAATACTAGTATAAAATCTTTATTGAATAATTTCATATTTAGTCCTCTTTTCTTAAATTTGATTTAATATCATTATATCTGGAATTAAATAGAAGTAAATGAGAATTATGTAAGAAGTGAAATAAATGAATTAAGAGGTGAAAAAACATATATAAAATACTTGAGATAAATTTATAGCTATAAATTTTTATTATGATCATATATGGCTTAAGTTTTTTTGTGCCACAAATATGCCACAAATATGCCACAAATATGCCACTAATTTTCGGAGAATAGACTCCTAATAGTAACTTATAATGAATACAGAAATAAGAAATATTTGTAGGAGGAAGCGGTTATGAAAAATATAAAAAAAAGCACATTAAGATTAACAGTTCAACTTGTAATGCTCATTGTTGTTATTGTTGCAGCATTAAATCATTACTTAAGTTCAATAGATAAGGCAATACCTTGGATTTCAGAATCAACATTTCATTATATCTGTCCAATATGTGGTGTTACGAGTATATATCAATTTTTAACTTCATCTACATTGTTTGTTGTGAAACTAAAAAGTACATTAGGAATAATTATAGGACTTGTTATTATGGCAAGCGTTTTATTTGGACCAATAATATGTGGGTTTATATGTCCATTTGGAGCAATTCAAGATTTTACAGCAAAGCTAGGAAAAAGAATATTTAAAAGAAGATATAACAATTTTATATCAAAGAAACTACATGATAAGTTAAAATATTTAAGATATGTAATGCTCATATTAGCAATTATTTTAACAGGAATGTCTGGGGGAGTAATGTTATTAGAAAAGATAAATCCATATCATGGTTTCTTATCAATATTTAATGGAACAATTAATTTTACTGGATTAGCCATATTGGCAATAATTATTGGAGTATCACTATTTGAACAAAGACCATGGTGTAAATATTTATGTCCATATGGAGCATTTTTAGGGTTATTCAATAAAATTAAAGTCTTTAGAATTGTAAGACAAAAATCAACATGCGTAGGATGTAAAAAGTGTTCAAGACAGTGTCCTATGAAGATAGAAGTACATTCATCAGATGAAGTAAGAGAACTTGGATGTATATCGTGTTTTGAATGTGTTGATTATAAAGTTTGTCCAAAAGATAATACAATTTCATGTTCAAGTGATGATTTTGAGAATAATAAGATTAAGATTATATATAATGAAACAATTATAAAATAATATACGAAAAAATATTAATAATAAGGAGAGAATAAAAATGAAAAATAGCAAAAATAAAATAGTAGCAGCGGTAATATGTGGTATGGTCTTAGGATCAGTAGGAACAAGTGTTGTAGGTAATTTTCAAGGAAAAAAGGATAATGAAATATATACAGCTTCAAATGAAATTAAAAGCAGTACTTCAGATAAAAACAGTGATGCTGCAGATACTTTAAATGAAAACTCTGAAAGAGGAGAAAAGGGGCCTGGAGGAAAAGGAGGTCACCATAAAGGTGAAGCATCACTTGACTCAACTGAAAGCATAGATGTATCAACAGGAAATTATAATGATGGAGTATATAAGGGAACCGCAGATGGGTATGCTAAGAATTTAAGTGTACAAGTTAAAATTTCAGATGGAAAAATATCTGATATTGAAATTACAAGCCATAATGAGACACCAGGATTTTATGAAAAAGCATTTGAGTTGGTACCAGCTGAAATAATTGAAAATCAAAGCACAAATGTAGATACCGCATCAGGAGCAACTTATAGTAGCGTTGGTATTATAAATGCAGTAAATAATGCACTTGCTGAATCTAAAGCTTAGTTAATAGTAAATTTGAAAAGAAGGTGAATTGTATGAATAGTTTTGCAGAAAGTAGTGAATATATTTTTAATACTAAAATTTATATGAATATATCAATTAATCTTGAAGATGAAAAGATGGTTTTAGAAAAAGCTTCAAATTATATGAGAAACCTAGAAAAAAAATTAAATTTCTATGATGAAAATAGTGAAATTTCATTAATTAATAGAAATAGTGGAATAAAATTTGTGAAAGTATCAGAGGATACTTTCAATGTAATTAAGAGTGCAAAATTTTGTTCAGAACTTACTAATGGAGTTTTTGATGCTACAATTGCTCCATTAGTGAAAAAATGGAGTGTAAATTCATCTTCTCCAAAAGTTTTAAGTATTGAGGAAGTGAACACAGTAAAATCTTTAGTTGATTATAAAGATATACTTTTGTGTGAAGATAATAAAAGTGTTATGCTTGCAAGAAAAGATCAAGAGATAGATTTAGGTGGAATAGCTAAGGGATATATAGCAGATAAAATAATAGAATTATATAAAGAAATTGGAATTAAAAGTGGAATAATAAACTTAGGTGGAAATGTCAAGGTTCTTGGAAAAAAAGCAGATGACTTAATGTGGAATATTGGAATTATAAAACCAGAAAAGCATGCAAATGAGAATATTGCTGTAGTGTCTGTAGAAGATATGTCTGTTGTAACATCAGGCGCATATGAAAGAGCTTTTTTATATAATGGAAAGATGTATCATCATATAATTAATCCTATTACTGGATATCCAGCAGAAACTGATTTAAAGAGCATAACAGTAGTATGTAAAGATTCTGTTCATGCAGATGCATTATCTACACCTCTATTTATTATGGGGAAATATAAAGCTTATGAATTTATGAAATCAAAACAAATTAGTGGTATTATGGTCACTGATGATGATAAAATTATAATTACAAAAGATTTGCTTAAGAACTTTAAGCTATTTAAGGATTATGAAGTCTTAGCATTTTAATAGTTGATTAAGTCAGTTTTAGGGGTGAGTAAAATGTCAAAACTTATTTATATAGCAGATGATGAAGATAATATAAGATATCTTGTGAAAACTTTTCTTGAAAATACAGGATATGAAGTAGAGGATTTTAATAATGGTGAATTACTGCTTGAAAAATTTCAAATAAAGCCATGTGATATGGTAATTCTTGATGTTATGATGCCAGGTAGTGATGGATTTGAAATATGTAAAAAGATAAGAGAAGAAAGTATAGTGCCTATTATAATGTTAACAGCAAGAGACACAGATATTGATTATATAACAGGAATAACTCTTGGAAGTGATGATTATTTTACAAAACCATTTAGCCCAATGTCATTAGTTATGAGGGTAAAAGCAATATTTAGAAGAATAGAATTTGAACATAACATTAATATTGAGAAAAATATACCAATATCAGAATTAAAATTTGGTAATATAACTATAAATCTTCACAATAAAATTGTAACATTTAAAGATGAAAATCTTGATTTAACACCAAATGAATATAATTTATTAAAATATCTTTTTGAAAATTGTGAAAGAGCAGTGTCAAGAGAGGAATTATTAGACAAAATATGGGGATATGATAGTGAAGTAGAAACAAGAGCTGCAGATGATACGGTAAAAAGATTAAGAAAAAAGATTTCACATACAGATGTATCTATTGAAACGGTATGGGGATTTGGGTTTAGGTTAAAGGATAAGTAAGATGGCTAGAAAATCAAAAAAACATAGTATAAGATGTCGTATCCTTAAGAGTTTAATAAATTTAATTGCAGTGATATTTTTTATTATAGTCATATTATTTAATCTTTTGGTTAATAGGTACATAGAGAAAAGTGCAAAATATAAACTTGAAAATATTAAATTTATATCTCAAGATAATGAAGATGTTTCTATAAAAGAAAAATTTCCCGATAAGGAAATGAATACTGAAGATAAAAAATACATTCATATTATAAAGCGTGTACAAGAACAGTCTAAACAAATGGGATCATTTTCAGATATAGAAATGATGGTTATAGATTCTCAGTACAAGACACTCTTTCCAAAAGAAAATGACGATATGTTAGAAGATATTGATAAATACAATAATATATCTTATGAATTAAAAGAAGATGAATTTGATTTAGATTCCAACAAAATAGTGAAAATTCAAACTGAAAATGGATATTATTATGTATGCGCTATGAACATAATTGATTATGGGAAGAAAACCAATGAATATCTTATTTTCTTTATTGATATATCTATGTTAATGAATTTAGCAGTAAAGATAGATATACTTTTATGCGCAATTATGTGTGTAGCTGGAGTATTTGCAATTGCAACATCTATAATATTATCGAGAAAGATAGCAGAACCAATTCAGAAATTATCATTATTTGCACATAGAATTGGAGAAGGAGATTTTAAGCAGTGTGATTATGATTTTTCAGACAAAGAACTTAATGAGCTTCTTGATACTATGAATACTGCAGCAAAATATTTAGATGAATATGATAAAGAACAGAAGATTTTTTTTCAGAATGTTTCACACGAACTAAGGACACCTCTTATGTCTATTAAAGGGTATGCAGAAGGAATAAAATATGGTCTTATGGATAAAAATAGTGCAAGTGATATAATTCTTGAAGAAGGTAATCGTCTTGGTGAATTAATAGAAGAGTTGTTGTATGTATCAAAAATGGATAATATAACTAAAGATTATGTACTTGTAGAAAGGGATCTGAGAGAAATTCTTTCTGACTGTGCACTAAAACAAAAAGCAATTGCAGTTAATAGAGGATTAGAATTTAAATTTAAATTTGATGAAAATCCTGTATTATTAGTATGTGACGAAAAGTCAGTATATAGAGCTTTTTCAAATATAATAAATAATAGTATTAGGTATGCTGATAAAACAATAACATTAACGTGTAGAAATGAAGAAAAAAATAAATTTATATCTATTGAAAATGATGGTGAAAATATAAATGAAAAAGATCTTACGAATATTTTTGAAAGATTTTATAAAGGAAATAAAGGAAAGCATGGCATAGGATTATCTATAGTAAAATCAGTTATAAATAAACATGATGGAGTTGTTTACGCTGAAAACATAGAAAATGGAGTAAGGTTTATAGTAAAATTTTAGTTGTATATTGCCGTTAACATTAGGTGTTAATGGTGGATATTCATTGTGAGCAATTATCAATGAAGATTATTGAAATTTATATTTAAAATATTTATTAGAGGATATAAAGAATTCAGGGCAGTAAGTATACACTCTGAATTCTTTTGCTTTGATAACAAATTAGATGGATATATTGTCATATGTGGTTGAAGTACTAGATATACAGTTTTTAATCCAAAGAAAAGTTTCTTTTATAGATTTATGATGAATAGAATTAGCATTGAAATTAAAAATTGTAAAAATTATCTGTATGCAATATCCAACACCTAAGGCTGTTATGATTGTACCAATACCAACAAAACCGCCTAAAAAGTATCCAGCAGTCATAGCACTGAGTTCTATCACAGCTCGTATCATTTTTACGGGTTTTTTTGTGATTTTTGTTAAGGCAACCATAAGTCCATCTCTTGGACCACATCCAAGTCCACAGCTCATATAGAGATAAGTTCCAATACCAAGTAGAAACATTCCTAAAATCATCATTATTGTTCCAGTAAAGAAATTACTGCATAAAGGAATAATATTTAAGTATGATATCCAGTCTATAAATACACCCATTAGAATTGTATTTAAAATTGTACCAATACCAAGATTTACACCAAGGAACATACTGAAAAGAACAACTGTAAGACCTACAACAATACATGCGCCTCCAATAGATAAAGGCGTTATTTTAGACAATCCCTGATGAAGAACATCCCATGGACTAAGGCCTAAATTAGAATTTATAGTCATAACAACGCCAATAGAAGCTATTATAAATCCAATAATAAGCTTAAAAAAAGTTTCAAATAAAATTTTCATAGTTTACTCCTTCAAATTTTTCTTTAGTATATTATGTTTATATTAACATAATAATCATAAAAATAATACGGATGAAAAATTAAAAGTATGTATTGATAAGTAAGGAGCATATGCAGGTTAATAAATAATAAGTTAAGCTATTAGAAATAATATAATTAAAGAATACATAGATTATTGAGAAAGGAAAATACTTATGGGATTAAACTCAAACATAAAGATAATAAATTCAACTACATGTCATTGCTGCTCACTTAATGTTTTTAAAAGCATAATAAAAAATAAGTCTATAAGATTGTGTGATATGAGAAACAGCAATGATCCTATGGAAGTTATTGCAGCAGGAAAATACATAATAAACTTAATAGATGATGAATACAAAAAGACAAATAATAAAAAATATCTTTTATTAAAAGAGACGTTTAAAGAGTGTATACCAGAGTTTAATCCATACGTTGCATCTTTTACTAATATGGTTAATAAAACAATATTTAAAAGATATGCAGAAGATGGGCAAGGGATAGGAATCAATTTTCATTCATCATATTTTGGAATAGGAATTTATATTGTAAATGATCATAAGGAAATCTATTATGTTCCAGTGGTATATGATCCTTATGATTCAAGTCATTATGCATTAGAAGTTATTAATTATTATATAAAAGAACAAATAACAATAGAAGAAGCTACTTTAGAATTATTAAAAATTTCATGTATGTATAAAACTAAAGAATGGAAAGATGAAAAAGAAATAAGAATATTTTATGTTCCATCAGAAAAAAAACTTCTTGGAGAAAAACATTTTTTCGAAAAAGGCAATAAGGAACGATCGTATTATAATCTTGAATTTAATAAGTTTGAAACTGAAAAAATAATTGAGAATATAATTTTAGGTCCAAATTTTCAAAAAGAGAAGGTTCAATGTATAAAAGAATTTTTGAAGAAAAATAAATTTGAATATGTAAATGTATATAGCTATGAAGAAGCTTATAGAGAATCACTAAAAAAGAAAATAATTTTAGGGTTTAGTTAGCATAATAAAACCTCTAAGATTAGTTATTACTATATGATTTTAGGATGATTTCTGAGTAGGAGTAGTATAAAAGAATTATAAACTACTCGTAAAGTAGTATAATGTTAAAAAAAATAGTTATATAGTGTAATTGTAATTTTTATGATTAGAATATAAAATTAGTTTATAAATTAAAGAAAAGTGAAAATGAGATGTGCAAAGAAGCATATGTACTATTAGTAAAAACTAAATACATGTGCTTCTTTTATTTTTTAGTGATATAAAGGAATATCAAGAATTAAATTATCATTAAAGAAATAACTCATTAATAAAGAAAACTAATTGTTAATAACATAGAGGGGGAATTAAATTATGAAAGAATTAGTACTTATAATAAGACCAGAAAAATTAGAAATAGTAAAAGAAATTTTAGATGGTGTTCATTGTGGTGGAATGACAATATCAAGTGTAATGGGATGCGGTACTCAAAGAGGTTCTTCAAATGGAGTCAATGAAATTAAGGGATTAAAAACAAATATAAATCTGCTTCCTAAAATAAGAGTTGAGGCAGTAATTGATGAAAGTAACCTTGAAGAGATCATCTTGCAGATCAGAGACAAAGTTGCCACAGGAAATGTTGGAGATGGTAAAATATTTATACGTAATATAGAAGATGCTGTTCGTATAAGAACTGGAGAAAGAGGAACTAAAGCATTATAAGATTAATTTAATGCTGAAATAACACTTTAATATTTAGGTATGCAAAGGTGCATGAAGAAAATAAATTCTTTGTGTGCCTTTTTATTTTATAGACTTGGAATTATTATTTGAAAAATTAAATGTGGAGAGTGGTTTGTATGAAAAAAAATATAAAAAGGATTATTGCAGCAATTGCAATGAGTATTATGATGATAAGTTGTGTTGGATGTGGAAGTTCATCAACTTCAGCTGATGGTAAAAGCAAGGAAGTAAATTTAATATGCTGGTCAGAATATTTACCTGATGATGTTATTGAATCATTTGAGAAAGAATATGGTGTAAACATAAATATGACAACATTCTCTGCACCTGATGAAATGCTTGCAAAACTTCAATCATCAGCAGAAGGAACATATGATATGATAATCGGACCTGTAAAAGATGTTCCTGCATTAAAATCAGAAGGGGTAATAGACAAGCTAGATACAGGAAAAATAGAAAATTATAAGAACATTGATCCAAGTTATCTTGGAAATATTAATGATCCTAATAATGAATATTCAATTCCATATCTATCAGCAAGTGTAGTAATTGCTGTAAATACAGATGTAATAAAAGATAATATTACAAGTTATGAAGATTTATTGAATCCTAAATATAAGGATTCTATGGTAATAATTGAAGATTCCAGAGCAGTTACAGCAATGGCTTTACTTGCAAAAGGATATGATGTTAATGATTGCAGCGATGAAGCATTAAATGCAGCAGGTGAATATTTAACAGCACTAAAACCTAATATTCATGCATTTAATGGAGATAGTCCTAAAACACTTCTTATAAATGGTGAATGTTCATTAGGTCTTGTGTATGGAGCAGAATGTGCACTTGCCCAAGAGGAGAATCCAGCAATAAAAGGCATTTATCCAAAAGAAGGACCTTATTTTGATTCAGATGTCATGATGGAAACAAAAGGTGGAAAAAATTCAGAAAATGCAGAACTTCTTATGAATTATATTTTAGATGCAAAAGTAAGTGCTGAAATTTCAAAGGCATTTCCATATATTAATCCCAATAAGGCTGCTAAAGAATATTTAGATGAAGATTATTTAAATAATGAGCTAAAGAATGTTCCCAAGGAACAGCTTGATAAGGCTAAGCCTTTAAAAGATCTTGGAGATAATTCATCAAAGATAGTTGATTTGTGGACAAAATTTAAAGGGAATAAATAGTTAAAAGAAAAATAGATGTAAGTTAAAAACTTAGAAGAAGATATTTTAAGAATTTTCATAATAAAAGTATATATTATGAAAATGTAAGAATACCTTCTTCTAAAATAAAATTATTTTGGAAAATACAGAATGGATTCCAAGGAGGAATGATATATGAGTGATGTTATTGTAAAAATAGATAAAGTAAATAAATTATATGGTGATAATCATGTTGTAAGGAACCTTAACATGGTAGTTCATGAAGGTGAATTTTTGACTATGCTTGGTCCTTCAGGATGCGGAAAAACTACAACATTAAGAATGATTGCAGGTTTTGAAACACCAACAGATGGTGATATTTTTGTTGAAGGTCAGAAAATACAAAATACTGAACCTTATGATCGTGAAGTAAATACAGTATTTCAAAACTATGCCTTATTTCCTCATATGACAATATATGAAAATGTTGCATTTGGTTTATCAATAAAAAAGATTAATAAGGATGAAATTAAGGAAAGAGTTACAAAAATGCTTGAACTTGTGCAGCTTTCAGGTTATGAAAATAGAAAACCAAGCCAGCTATCAGGTGGTCAAAAACAAAGAGTTGCAATTGCAAGGGCACTTATAAATAGACCTAAAGTTCTTTTGCTTGATGAACCGTTGGGGGCTTTGGATCTAAAATTAAGAAAGCAGATGCAGTTTGAATTAAAGCGCCTTCAAAGGAAGCTTGGAATTACATTTATTTATGTTACTCATGATCAGGAAGAAGCTTTAACAATGAGTGATAGAATTGCAATAATGTATGGAGGAAATCTCGAACAGATAGGAACCCCAAAAGAAATATATGAAAAACCAGCATCTAGATTTGTTGGGGACTTTATAGGAGAATCTAATATTTTTTATGGAATAGCAGGAAATAAAAAAGGAGATTCAGTTAAGGTGAAAATTGAAAATGGTGATATTAGTGTAATGGCATCAGAAGTAAGAGAAAATGAAATAGTTTATGTTCTTGTAAGACCAGAAAATATAAAGTTGTCTACAAAGCCAGTCGAAGGATTTTCACTCGTAGGAAAAATAAAAGAGCATGTGTATATAGGAAATGTAAATAAAACAATAGTATCTCTTCCAGAAGGAATGGAAATAAAAATGAATGCATCTACAAAATACAACCTTATGGAAATAGGAACAGAAGTATGTATTTATTGGGATAAAGAAGATGCAGTTGTAATAAAGTCACAAAGCCAGGAAGTATTCCAGGTTGTAGATAATCCAATATTTAGTAAAGAAAATCAGATTGTTAAATAGGGAGTGATAGATTATGAAATTAAAAAAGAAATTAAATCTTCCCCTGATTACAATGGTAGGGCCTGTGGCTCTTTGGATGATATTGTTTGTTGCAATACCTTTTATATATGTTTTTGTAATAAGTTTTATGAAAAAAGGAACGTATGGTGGTGTTAATTTTGGATTTACATTGAATAATTTTATTCAAGTATTTAATCCTATGTATTTAAAAGTTTTTGGAGTATCAATAGTACTATCAGCAGTTACAACAATAATATGTATATTGATTGCATACCCATTTACATATTATGTGGCTCAGAAAACAACTATAACCAAAACTGTTTTTATGTCAATGGTTACAGTACCATTTTTAGTTAGTTCCTTAATAAGGTTATTTAGCTGGATTACATTACTTCGTAAAGACGGAATAATAAATTCCTTTCTAATGAAAATAGGAGTAATACATGAACCTTTGCAATTAGTATACAACACGACAGGAACAATAATAGGGCTTGTATATATGCTTCTTCCATTTATGATATTGCCTTTATATAGTTCTATAGAAAAGCTTGATAAATCTCTTCTTGAAGCATGTTGTGATTTAGGGGCAAAACCAGCAAAGGCATTTTTGAAAGTTACACTTCCATTAACTATGCCTGGTATATTTGCAGGAACAATAATGGTGTTTATTCCAGCTCTAGGGTTATTTTTTGTAACAGATCTTCTAGGGGGAAGCAACACTCAAGTGATTGGTAATATAATAAGAGACCAGTTTATTACAGCTAGAAATTGGCCTTTAGGTGCAGCATTATCAATATTCTTAATAGTAATAACATTAATTTTAGTATGGCTGTATCAGAAATCTGGTGGAGATATGGACGAATTAGGAGGGTTTTAGATGAATAAAGCAAGTAAGGAAAAATTAAATAAAGTATGGAAAAATTCATATATTGCACTTGTGTTTTTATTTTTATACCTTCCAATTTTTGTTGTAATATTATTTTCCTTTAATACTTCAAAGATGAATATTGTATTTCAGGATTTTACATTCAAATGGTATGGAACGTTTTTTAAAAACAGAAGTCTTATGGAGGCACTATTAAACACATTAATAATTGGGATAGTAAGTACAGCAGTATCTACAGTAATTGGAACAATAGGAGCTGTAGGTCTTAATAGATATAATTTTAAAGGTAAGCAGATTCTAGATAAGTTACTATATATTCCAGTTGTGATTCCAGAGATTGTACTTGGGATAGCTCTTCTTTCAGTTTATTCTATACTAAATATTCCTTTAGGATTAACAAGTATTATTTTATCACATATTACGTTTTCTATTCCTTTTGTAGTAATAACAGTGAGGGCAAGACTTGCAGGGTTTGATAAATCCTTAGAAGAAGCGTGTATGGATCTTGGAGCAAATAGAATTTTAACATTTAGAAAAGTAACACTTCCACTGATAATGCCTGGTGTATTATCAGGAGCAATGCTTGCATTTTCATTGTCATTAGATGATGTTGTTATAAGCTTTTTCACTTGTGGACCACAAAGTACAACACTTCCACTAAAAATATTTTCTATGGTGAAAACTGGTGTAACACCTGAAGTAGATGCTTTATCAGCTGTTATTATGCTTATAACAATAATATTTATAAGTATTAATACTGGAATGCAGGTTAAAAAGCTAAAAGCTTTAAAGGCTTAAAAAGGTGGGATAATAATTGAAATATGATTATGTAATAAAAAATGGAACAATCATAGATTCTAAAAATAAAAGAAGTACTGTGGCAAATATAGGAATAAGTGATGGGAAAATAAGTGTAATTACAAGAGAAAACATTGATGGTGAAAATATATTAAATGCTACAGGTAAAATAGTATGTCCAGGAATTATAGATATTCATACTCACGTAGAAGGTAATGAAGATTGTGCTAGGTTAATGAATGCTATGGGAGTAACTACGGTTTACAATGGTAATTGTGGAATGTCTCCAGAAAATCTAAAAGAATTTTTAGATAAGCAAGATAAACAGGGATTTTTAATAAATCAGATTGAACAAGTTGGACATACAACATTGAGAGAAAGTGTAGGACTTTTTGATAGATATAGAGAAGCTGATTTAATTCAGATTGAAAAAATGAAGGAACTTGCAGAAGAAGCTTTTAATATGGGGGTATTTGGATTATCATTTGGTCTTGAATATGTTCCAGGAAGTTCAAAAGAAGAAGTTATTGAATTATCAAAAGTTGCAGCTAAATATGGTAAGCTCATATCTATTCATACAAGAAGTGATTGTTATGAAGGTTTAACAACGCTAAGAGAAGCAATTGATATTACACGAATAACAGGTGCATCTTTAAATATATCTCATTTAACTTATCAATTTGGAATGGGAATGGCAACAGAGGCTCTTAATATAATAGAAGATGCTTTGAGAGAAGGACTTGATATATCAGTAGATAGTGGATTGTATAGTGGATTTGCAACTGAAATAGGAAGTGCCGTTTTTGATGAAGGGTGTATTGATAAGTGGAACTGTGATTATAGTAGCTTAATAGCAGGAACAGGTAAGTATAGAGGATTAAGGCTTAGTAAAGAAATATATGAAGAATTAAGAAGTAATTATCCTAAAGAGACAGGTATTGGTATGGTAGGAAGAGAAGATGAGGTGTATGAAATTCTTGAAAAACCATATGTCATGGTATGTACTGATGCTGGAACTTTATATGAAAAGGGAGTTCCAGGTCATCCACAAGATGCCGGAACATATCCAAAATTTTTTAAAAATATGGTTAAGGAACAAAATAGAATATCACTTATAGATGCTATAAATAAATGTACTTATATGCCTGCTCAAAGGCTTGGCTTAAAAAACAAAGGTATCATTGAAATAGGAGCAGATGCTGATATTTTAATTTTTAATTTAAATACAATTGAGGATAAAGCAGATTATCCTTGCTTTGGAAGTACAGATACACCACCGGAGGGTATTGAATATGTTTTTGTAAATGGAGTTATGACAGTGAATGGCAAGGAAGTTTTTAATGTTAAACCAGGAAAGTTAATTCGAAGTAAATGCCAAGTGTGGAAATATTAATTTAAATGAGCAAAGGGTTGAAATTTATTAAAATTAAATAATCGTTTATGATAGGTTCTAAAATAAATTAAGTTATAGATGTGTGCAAATAAGAAGGAGTGTTTAAAATGGAAATAAAGAAAATGTATATAAATGGTGAATGGGTTGAATCAAAATCTAAAAAAACAAGAAATGTAATTAATCCAGCAGATGGAGAAGTTATTGCAATAACAACTGAAGGTACAGTTGAAGATACACAGCTTGCCATAAAAGCAGCCAAAGAAAGTTTTTATGGAAAAGGAGAATGGAGAAGAATGAATGCACAGGCACGTGCAGATATTCTTTTGAAAATTGCAGATAAAATAGAAGAGAAAAAATCAGAATTTGCTTATCTTGATACTATAGATAATGGGAAGCCATTACGTGAAGCAGAAGGTGATGTTGATGATGGAATACACTGCTTTAAATATTATGCAGGTCTTATAACAAAACCTTATGGAGGTGTCTATGATGTAAATGACAATTTTGGTCAGATGCACTCATATACAGTTCATGAACCAGTAGGTGTGTGTGGACAGATTACTCCATGGAACTATCCATTTTTAATGGCAATATGGAAAATTGCACCTGCTTTAGCAGCTGGGAATAGTATAGTATTCAAGCCAAGTTCAAATACACCTCTTTCTTCAATAGCTCTATTTGAAGTATTTGATGAAATAGGGCTTCCAAAAGGAACTGCAAATCTTGTTTTAGGATCTGGGGCAACAGTTGGCCAAGAAATAGCAGAAAGCAAGGATGTTGACATGGTTACTTTCACAGGAAGTACAGAAGTAGGTCAAGGGATTGCAAAAGCAGCAGCAGTAAATTTAAAGAAAACGGGTTTAGAACTTGGCGGGAAATCGCCAAATGTAATATTTGCTGATAGTGATTTTGAAGGTGCAGTAGAATGGGCAATGATTGGCATTTTCTTTAATCAAGGGGAAGTGTGTTCAGCTGGATCACGTATAATTATTGAAGAATCAATCAAGGATAAGTTTGTAGCCAGATTGAAAGAAAAGGCAGAAGCTATGACAATAGGAAATCCTATAAATAATCCTGATATGGGACCATTAGTATCAAAATCCCATATGGAAAAAGTACTGGAATATGTTGAAATAGGTAAAAAAGAGGGTGCGACGTTAGTATGTGGTGGAGAAAGATATACAGAAGGTGAGTGTGAAAAGGGCTATTTTGTGAGACCTACAATATTTGATAACTGTACATCTGATATGACTATAGTAAAAGAAGAGATATTTGGACCAGTTGTAACAATTCAGACATTTAAAACAGAAGATGAAGCAGTTATGCTGGCTAATGATACAATATATGGACTTGCAGGTGCAGTATTTACATCTGATATTTCAAGAGCTATTAGAGTTATAAAAGAAATTCGTGCAGGTATAACTTGGATTAACTGCTATAATCCAACCTTTAATGAAGCTCCTTGGGGAGGATATAAAATGAGTGGATATGGAAGAGAACTTGGGGTACATGGACTTGAAGAATATCAAGAAATAAAACAAATAAATATAAATCTTAATCCAGGACCAATTGGCTGGTATGAAAATTAGAAGATAATAAATAGCTCTAGCAAAGTTTGTTGCTGGAGCTATTTATATATTAACTTTACTTTAAATTTATATTAAATATAAATTAAGATGAAATCACAATGGAACATATTGTTTGTTTTTTAGTTAAATTTATCTTTAATTATGTTATAATAGATGCGGATTATAATTTTACTATACATGGTAAAATGTAAAATAAAAATTAAATACTAATAATTAAAGTTAAAATTAGGAGGATTAGATGGAGTTTTTAGAAATTATAAAGGCAATAATTCTTGGTATAGTTGAAGGAATTACAGAATGGCTTCCAATCAGCAGTACAGGACATATGATTTTGGTAGATCAATTTTTAAAATTAAATGTATCAAAAGATTTTATGGATATGTTTTTAGTTGTTATTCAGCTTGGAGCTATTTTAGCAGTTATAGTATTATATTGGGAAAAAATATTTCCTTTTAAATTTAGTAATGGAATAAAAATAGAAAAAGATACAATGATAATGTGGGTAAAGATAGTAATTGCATGTATACCAGCAGCAGTAATAGGTCTTTTGTTTGATGATCAGCTTAATGAATTATTCTACAATCCCACAACTGTAGCAGTAATGCTTATACTGTTTGGTATTTTATTTATAGTAATAGAAAATTATAATAAAGGAAAAAGATCTAAAATTAATTCTTTATCTGAAATTACTTATAATGTGGCGATCATGATAGGATTATTTCAGCTTATTGCAGCAGTATTTCCAGGAACATCACGTTCAGGAGCTACAATAGTAGGGGCACTTCTTATTGGAGTATCAAGAACTGTTGCAGCAGAATTTACTTTTTTCCTTGCAATTCCAGTAATGTTTGGTGCAAGTGCGTTAAAGCTTCTTAAGTTTGGATTAGCTACTGGTTTTACAATGACAGGAAATGAACTTTCTATATTGCTTGTAGGAATGATTGTAGCTTTTATTGTTTCAATCCTAGCAATCAAATTCTTAATGTCATATATTAAGAATAATGACTTTAAAGCATTTGGGTGGTATAGAATTATTTTAGGTATAATTGTAATTGGATATTTTTATTTAATTAAATAATTAAACATAGATAAAACTCATTCTTTTACTGAAAGGATGAGTTTTATCTATGTTTAAATTAAAGTATAAAAATTTTAATTTCTATATTTTAATAAGCCCCATTTATTTGAAACATCAAATTTTCTATATAAGTTTTGAAGGTGCTTTTTTAAGGTATATCCACTTATGCATAATTTTTCAGCAATATCTTGATTGTCCATGTCTTCAAAAATCAGTTGTAGTATTTCAGCTTCACGATTTGTTAAGTGATATGTTGAAGCAAGATTCACCATTGAATATGTATTATTAGAATTCTGTGATGAATGTAATGATAAAGACTGATAAAATCTTAAGTTTAAATGATCGCTAAATGCTTTCATAATAAACATTTCATCATTTGTAAAATCACCATCTTCTTTTCTTCTATAAAGTGAAATAACGCCAAGAAATATACTATTATAAACAATTGTAAGCTGCATAGAGTAGTGAACTCCGAATGGTTTATAACACTTTTGATAAATTTCTGTTTTTATAAGTTCATCTTCAGACATTAATTCACTTTCACGAATCAAGATACATTGTTTACTGAGCATTATCCAGCGGCTGAAGTCTTGATCTTCAAGTGATAGATATTTATTTTCAGTTTCAGAATATATGTCAGGTACACATATTGGATCACAAAGCAGGTTGTTTGAATCACTATTATCTGCCATTAGTATACTTGAAGCAGTATTTGGAATGAGCATTTTTAATAGATTCAAAAAAGTTACTTTCATTGTATTAAAATCTGAAATGCTGTAAATTTGATATATTATATTATTAATTAAAAGAAATTCATTATTTTGCATTTAGAACGCCCCCAATCTAGTTTTAACAAAATAATTTTAATATAGCTTATGAATATTTTACCATATAAGGTGTTGTCAGTCACCTGCATCAAATGAATTATCAATTTTATATAAATAAAATATTGGGAATGGTGTTATATTGATTATATGAGTAGATTTTATATATATGCTACTCTAAAAGTAGTACATATACTCTTAAAATAATGCAAGAAGCATACATTAAGAGAATTGTTTTTATGGACAATATTTTTTATAATAGTATTAACAAATAAATAAGCAAGTAAGATACAACGGTGTATATGTGATTTAGAGTCAGTATACGCCGTTTTTTTATTGAATCTGAAAAAGAGAGGAAGTAGTATTATGGAAAAGAGAGAACAGGTAATTAAGGATTTAGAAGAAGTAATTGGATATATTAAAAGTGATGATTTAGCAGATGAGGCAAAAAAGAAAATCACTGATGATACAATAAATTATTTTAATAATTATGTAAGTCCAGGATGGCTTAAATATAGAAAGTCAGTTTCAACTAATGCAGCAGTTGTAGAATGGAGCGATAAAGGAGCTTATTGTAGTGGATTATATGGTGAAAAATTCATTGATTGTTTAGGTGGATTTGGTATTTATACATGTGGACACAGAAATGATGAAATACTTGATGTTGTAAAAGCACAGCTTGATCATCAGGCATTACATTCACAAGAATTGTTAGACCCATTAAGAGGATATCTTGCAAAAGCAGTAGCTGATATTACTCCTGGAGATCTTGAATATTGTTTCTTTACTAATGGTGGTGCAGAAGCAGTAGAAATGGCATTAAAGCTTGCAAGAATAGCAACAGGAGGAAGATGGTACATTTCAACAGTAGGTGCATTCCATGGTAAATCAATGGGAGCTATATCTTGTGGTGGTAAGAGCACATACAGAACACCATACACACCAATGGTACAGCAGGTTCAACATGTTGAATATGGTAATGCGGAAGATATGAGAAAAGCTATTAGAAATCTTCATACTGTTGGAGAAAAAGTTGCAGCAGTAATTATTGAGCCAATTCAGGGAGAAGCTGGAGTAATAGTACCACCAAAAGGATACTTACAAGAAGTTCGTGATATTTGTGATGAATATGGAGTAGCATTAATATTTGATGAAATACAGACTGGTATGGGAAGAACAGGAACTATGTGGAGATGTGAAGCTGAAGGAGTAACTCCAGATATAATGACATATGGTAAAGCATTTGGTGGTGGAATAATGCCTATTACAGGAATAATATGCAAGCCTAAAATGTGGACACAAGATTTAATAGATAATCCATGGTTATTAGGATCACCAACATTTGGTGGCAATCCAGTATGTTGTTCAGCAGCAATTGCTACAATAAAATATATGCTAGAACAGGACATCCCAGGACAATGTAGGGAAAAAGGAGAATATTTAAAAGCTGGTCTTGAACAACTTGGGAAGAAATATCCAACAGTGATTGATGAGGTTAGGGGAATAGGTCTTATGTTAGCTGTTGAATTCTGTGAAAGTGATGTTGGATATAGTGTAGCAAAGGGGTTATTCCAAAGAGGGGTAATGACTGCTGGAACTCTTGTAAATGCAAAATGTGTAAGATTTGAACCAACAGGAGTAATTTCTAAGGAAGATATGGACGATGTTATAGAGAGAATGGATGCTGCACTTAGTGATACAAAAAAAGAGTTTAATTTATAATATAAATAATTGGTTTGGATATTATTTTTATGAAACATAGTTAATGCAAAGATGCTGTTATACGTATAAAGTGTAGGACAGCATCTTTTTATATGTAAAAACTTATAGAAATTTTTAAAATTAAGATTAATTATCGATATATTCTAAATAAATTATTTAAAAAAGAAGTGTTAATTCGGGGGTATGAGAGATGAGACAATTAAAGATAGAACCAGTTATTTATGAGTATGATGGATGTAGGGATTTTTTTAAAGTATTTAGAATTGGAAAGGATGACTTAATCATATCAAACCAGAAATTATATGATGAGTATTTGAAATATCATATAAAAGAATCGGCTGTAATTCTTATTGATAACTATGGAAAAGGATATCCTACTGATAATATAGTGGAATCAATATATGAAAGTGTAAAAAAGATAACATATGAACGGGTTATAGCTATTGGTGGAAATTCTATTTTAGAAATAGGGAAAATATTTTCTTTAAAGAATATTTCACCAGTAAATAAGTTGTTTAATCATAAGTTAGATATAGTTAAAGAAAAGGAACTTGTACTCGTTCAGACAATTTGTGGAACTGGAAGCGAAATAACAAATATATGTACCTTAAAATTTCAAAATGAAAAAAGAAAAAAAGAATTAAATGCTGATGAGCTATATGCAGATAGTGCAGTTCTTATTCCTGAATTATTAAAATCACTCCCACTGAATATTTTTCTGGAAAATTCAATAAATGCTTTCATAAATGCAGTAGATTCATATATATCGCCTAAAGCAACTGAGTATACACAGTTATTTTCAGAAAGGGCAATAAAAATATTTTTAAATGGTTATAAAAAAATAATTTTAGATGAAGAAGATTGCATTAATTTATTATGCAGAGATTTTCTTTTTGCAAGTAACTATGCAGGAATATCTCTTGGTAATACTGGACATGGTATTATACATTCTTTTGGAAAAAATCTAAGCTTAAATGAGGAATTAACTATTAAAGAGTCAAATTACATCATTTTTACAACTGTTTTAAGAAGATATGCAAAAAAATTAGCAAACACAGAAAAGTTAAATAGAATATTGAGTACTTTATTAAATTGCAATGAAAATAAAATTTATGATGAACTTGATAACATTCTTAATAAAATCTTTTATAGGAAAAGACTAAGTGAATTTGGAATAGAAAGAAATCAATTAAATGACATTATACGTAATATGATTGAGCTTCAGAATAAAGATAAATGTTTAAAAGATTTTTTATTATCTGAAGATGAAATTTATGATTTATATGAAAGTGTATATTAGTTTTTAGGAAAGGTTGATAGTTATGAGAAAGATAAAAGTTGCAGCAACTCAGATGTCATGTACATGGGATTTGGAGGCTACATTAAAAAAAGCTGAAGATATGGTAAGAGATGCAAAAAAACAGGGGGCAAATATAGTACTTCTCCAAGAATTATTTGAGACACCTTATTTTTGTCAGACAGAATCTTATGAATATTTAAATATTGCTAAAAGTGTGAAAGATAACAGAGCAGTTAATCATTTTAAAGAAATAGCAAAAGAACTTGAAATTGTAATTCCAATAAGTTTTTTTGAGAGATCTGTAAATACGACTTTTAATTCACTTGTTGTAATAGATGCGGATGGAAGCGTAATGGATACGTATAGAAAAACACATATTCCAGATGGACATTGCTATGAAGAAAAATTTTATTTCACGCCAGGAGATACTGGATTTAAAGTATGGGATACTGCTTATGGAAGAATTGGAGTTGGAATATGCTGGGATCAGTGGTTTCCTGAATCTGCAAGAATAATGGCACTTATGGGAGCTGAAATATTATTTTATCCAACGGCAATAGGATCAGAACCGATACTTCCTATAGATAGCCAGCCCCATTGGCAAAGATGTATGCAGGGACATGCAGCGGCTAATATTATACCTCTTGTTGCGTCAAATAGAGTGGGAACAGAGGTTCAAGATGAGTCTTCTATGACTTTTTACGGAAGTTCTTTTATAGCAGGACCTACAGGAGAAATTGTAAAGCAAATGGATAGGAATAAAGAAGGGGTTATTGTAGCAGAATTTGATCTTGATGAAATAAGGGAGAAACGTCAGTCGTGGGGAATTTACAGAGATAGAAGACCTGAGATGTATAAACCTATTTTTAGTTACTAGATAATTGTATTTAGATATTGTAATTGATATGTGACAATGGACAATTAATTTTAAAAGCTCTACTGAGAAAGTTCAACTAACCAAATATAAAATTTGGAGTTTTACTTTTTTAAGAGGTTTTTATATTATATGAGGATTTATAATTTGAACAGATATAAATTTAGAAGGTGAAATATGAATAAAAAATATATTGATAAAAATGTAATTAAAGGTGAAATTATTTTATTATTAGCGTCTATATTATGGGGAAGCTGTTTTTTATTTCAGAAAAAAGGTATGGATTATATAGGACCTTTTACATTGGGGGCATTTCGTTTCATGATTGGAGGAAGCTTGCTAATTCCTATAATATATATTTTTTCTTTTAATAAAAGAGCTGAAGGATTAAGAGTTCAATATGGAAAGAAAGATTTAATTAAAAGTGGAGTTTTATGCGGAATAGTTATGTTTTTTGCAGCAACCTTTCAGCAAATAGGTCTTATTTATACAACTTCAGGAAAAGCTGGATTTATTACAGCTATGGAAATAATCGTAGTTGCAATAGCAGCAATTTTTATTACCAAAAAGATATTTCTAAATATAGTATTAGGTATTGTTATAGCTTTGAGTGGAATGTATTTATTGTGTATTACAAATGGAATATCAGTCCAGATGGGAGATTGTATAGTTTTTTTAGGTAGTATATTTTTTGGATTTCAGATTATGTTAATAGATAAATATTCTAAAATATATGATGTTATAAAATTATCATTTGTTCAATTTATAACGTCAGGGGTTATGTCAGCAATTTGTATGTTTGCTTTTGAGAGCATAGATATAGGTAGCATAATTATGGCAGTTGGACCTATTATATATACTTCAGTCATTGAAGTGGCTGTATGTTATACTTTACAAGTTGTAGGTCAAAAGTATGTACCTCCTGTAATTGCTGCTATAACATTAACATTAGAATCTGTTTTTGCAGTAATATTTGGAGCAGTTTTTTTAGGCGAAAGTATGTCTTTAAAAGAGATATATGGATGTATGTTTATGCTTATAGCAGTTATAATAGTTCAAATACCATCAAAGAAAAGTTATATTATTCATAATAAATCACAGAACAAAGAACATACTATTTAGGATTTTCTAAATAGTATGTTTTTATATATGACATAAAACTTTAGTATTTAAAAGATATTGCAATTATATATTAAAGAATACATTTAAATATAAGAAATTTATATATTAAACGGATATAATTTAAATATTGAATAGTTATAAATTTATATGTGTTTTAATATAGGTTATTTTAAAGTGATAATTATATGTTATAATATTGTATAAATTTAAATAAAAGTATTAAATGAAAAAAGGAGGGTTGTTTGATGAAGAGACCTGTTATTTTTGCATAGCATCAGCTATTGCAATTTTACTATAGAAGTTTGTTATAGCTGTTGCTATTCCTAAAAAATATAAATTTTAGGAGGGCAAAATGAGCTATAAAAAAGCAGAACATATTCTGCCACTAGAGATAATAGAATTAATTCAGAACTATGTAGATGGAGAATGTATATATATCCCAAGAAAAAAGAATCAGCGGAAAGAATGGGGAAATACAACAAATATACGACAAGAGTTGGAAGATAGAAATGATAAGATTTATGTTGATTATAAAAATGGATTAAAAACTTCACAGCTTGCAGAAAAGTATTTTTTATCAGAAAAAAGCATACAAAGAATTATAGGGAAAAAGAAAATAGTAGGATAAATAATATGAGTTAATACATGTGAGTTACGCTATTATATTATAGTTAGAGTAATTTACATAAGTGTATTGGCTCATTCTTTTTTTGAAAAAATCTTAAGGTCGTATACATATGCATTATAGTATATTCTAAAAATAGAAAGGGGAAGTGCTTATGTGTAGACCTAATTATATTGCATAGCAGAGGCATATGCAGTAATTAAAAAATAAATTGTTCATATTGGCATATAGCCTCTGCAGCTCCAATGTTAATAAAATATGAGGAGATGCAATATGAGCTATGATATAGAAAATAAATATAAAATTTTACCACGAAAATCTTATGAAATTATTAGAAATTGCCCTAAATGTGGATGTAAAACTAATTATATTAATACAAATAATTTTAGAGTAAATGCAAATGGAAAAGCTTTGGATGTATGGCTTATTTATCAATGTGAAAAATGTCGTCACACATATAATCTTACTATATATGAAAGAGTAAAGATGTCTTGTATTAATAAACAAGAATATGATAAATTTATAAGAAATGATTTTAATCTTGCGTTTGAATATGGCACAAGGAAAGAAATATTTTTAAGGAATAATGCTGTCATTGACGAAGATAAAATAATATATGATATACTATTCAAAGATAAATTGGGGAAATGTGTTAGTGACAAGGAAATGATCATGATTATTGATAATCCTTATGAATTAAAAATACGTGTAGATAAGGTTTTAAGTGAAATAATTAATGTGTCAAGAAATAAAGTAAAGGATATGATAAAGAAAAAAGTTATCAGAAGCAAAGAATATAATAATCTTGAAAAGAGTCATGTAGGTAAACTTATGAAAATTGAATTATCTACGATAGTTTGAATTAATAATAAAATATAAGCAGTATAAATAAAAATATTTATAAAAAAGTATCTGAGTTAAGAATGATTATACATTAATCTAACTGCAGATACTTTTTTATATTATGTAGAGTGTTGTATATAATTTAGTGAATTTATAAAAGACAATAATTTGATACATTTTAAATAGATGATATAATGATAACTATAATGGAATTTGGAGGTACACATTTTGAAAAATGATTTTCAATACATATTATTTGATTTAGATGGAACATTAACAGACTCTGGAGAAGGAATAACAAAAGCAGTTCAATATGCTCTAAAGTATTTTGACATTGAAGTTGAAGATTTAAATGAACTAAGAAAATTTGTAGGACCACCTCTTAGAGATTCATATAAAAACTTTTATGATTTTGATGATGAAAAAGCACAAACTGGAATAACAAAATTCAGAGAATATTATAGTGATAAAGGAATTTATGAAAATAAGGTTTATGAGGGAATAGAAGATACATTAAAAAGCCTTAAAGAAAATGGTAAAACACTAGTAATAGCAACATCAAAACCAGAAGTACATGCTAAAGTAGTTCTTGAGCATTTTAACTTAGCAAAGTATTTTGATTTTATTGGTGGAGCTGACTTTGAAGAAACAAGAGTAAAAAAGGGTGATGTAATAAAATATTCACTTGAGAATGCAGGCATAACAGATCTTTCAAGAACCATAATGGTTGGTGACAGAGAGCATGACATAATAGGGGCTAAAGAAAATAACATAAAATCTATTGGTGTTCTTTATGGATACGGAGATGTTGTGGAACTAACACAAGCACGAGCTTCCTATGTTGTGGAGACACCTAAGGATTTGTTAGAAATATTAGTTTAATAAACTTTCTGATTTTGATTCGGCAAAAATTTTAGTAGAGAAAATAGAAATTGATTTAAAATAGATGTATGTATTTTAGTGTATACATCTATTTTTATTTGCTATAAAAAATAGTGTGACTTTGAAATGTGTGACAAAGTCACAAAAAAATATTAATACTACATTTATAATAATGTTATGCAATGATAATAAATGTAGTGGAGGCAAGTAAGATGAATAAATTTTATAAAAAATATGGATACTTTTTATTATTATTTTTTATAATAATATCCCTATTTGATATGCGTTTTGCAATAGCAGCAATAATATGTATGGCAGCACCAGTATTGTTTGCGGTAATAGGAAAAGGGCGCTATTGGTGTGGAAATTATTGTCCAAGGGGAAACTTTTATGATAATATACTAATTAAAATTTCTCCCAAAAGGAAAGTTCCAAAATTTTTTAAGAATACTATATTTAGAATATTTATGGTATTATTCATAATAATTAATTTTTCTATAGGTGTATATAAGAATTGGGGAAATTTATACGGAATAGGATTTGTGTTTTATAAAATAATAGTAATAACAACAATAGTAGCTATGGTTTTAGGTGCTATTTATAATGAGCGAACATGGTGCAATTTCTGTCCCATGGGGACAATTTCTTATGCTATTGCAAAATATAGAGGAAGAAAAACAAATTTATATGTATCAGATACTTGTGTAGGTTGTAATTTATGCAGCAAACAGTGTCCTATGGGAATATCACCAAAAGAATATAAAGATGGAAAGGTTACAGATTCTGATTGTATATTATGTCAGAAATGTGTTTATAAATGTCCTAAAAATTCAATAATAATTAAAAAATAAATTATAATACTGTTATAGAAGGGGCATGTAATTCTGTAACAGTATTTTATATTATAGTTATAGAAAAGCCAAAGTAATTTTAAAATATGACATACTTATGTCAGTAATGGTATGATTTAATTTAAGTATAAGGTTAGTAAAATGTTTAAGGAAGGAATAATTAAAAGTGAAATATATAGAAGCAAAAAGCATAGTATCATCATATCAAGGGAATAATTCTTGGTTTGGAATTAACTATAATATGAACATATATAAGGGATGTCCACATGGATGTATTTACTGTGATTCAAGAAGCGAGTGCTATGGAATAGAAGAATTTGATGCTGTACGGGCAAAATTAAATTCAACAGCAGTAATAAGAAAAGATTTGAAAAGTAAACGTAAAAAAGGCGTTGTAGGAACTGGGTCTATGAGTGACCCGTATAATATATTTGAAAGGAAATATGAATATACCAGAGAGGCACTGAAACTTGTTGATGAGTTTGGGTTTGGAATAGGAATTGCAACCAAAAGTGCATTAATTACACGTGACATTGATATTTTAAAGAGAATTAAAACTCATTCACCAGTAATTATAAAAATTACAATTACAACATATGATGATAAACTTTGCAGTAAAATAGAACCTAATGTAAGTTTAAGTTCAAAAAGATTCGAAGCTTTAAAAATGTTAAGTGATGAAGGCATTTATGCAGGAATTTTATTAATGCCTATCCTTCCTTTTATAAATGACACTGAGGAAAATATTATAAATATAGTGAGAAAAGCCTATGATAATGGTGCAAAATTTATTTTTGCTTATGGTATGGGGCTTACACTTAGAGGAAATCAAAGAGATTATTATTATGAAAAACTAATTAAGTTATTTCCAGAAAAGAAATTAGTTGAACAATATATGAATGCATATGGTAATAGTTATGAATGTTCATCTCAAAATAGCAGAAAGATTTGGAGTATTTTTACAAAAGAGTGCAAGAAATATGGAATAGCTTATAAGATGAATGATATTATTAATGATTATAAAAGAGGATATTATGAAGAGCAGATAAAGTGGTTCTAAATCACCCAGTTAAAAAATAATAATTGAATCATATTTCCTATAATTGATATTCCAATTAACAATCTACAATAATTTTCTTTATTTGATCTAAAAAATATAGATGAAATTGCACATAGTGCAAAAAGAATTCCAAAGAGTTTATTAATTAAATAGTTTGAAGGTGCTGCAGTAAAGTTAATAAAGGATAATAAAAGACAATATATAACAAGTGATATAAATATCCATTTTTTGTTTAATAAATACCCGTTTTTTAAAACTACAAAGAAAATGCCTATAATTGATAAAAATATACATAAAAGAAATAAAAGACCTAAAAGACCTAATGCCATGATATGCGTACCTCCTTACATTTGTTTAGATAATTATATTATGACATTAAAAAAATGTATATATATTTTTAAAAAACATAATAAATGTATACATTTTTTTAACATATATTTATATTTTGACATATAAATTGGTTTAATAATAAAAATATAGATGTTATAATGTGGTCATATGACATTATATAAAAATTATAAAATATTTATAAGGAGATCTATTTAAAATGACATCGTATATTGCAGAAATGACTTCGGATAAGAAATTTTTAAGAAAAGCAGTAGCAATTACTATTCCCGTAGCAGCTCAGGCTATGTTAAATACAATTTTAAATCTAGTAGATACTATGATGATTGGTCAGCTTGGTCAAACAGAAATTGCAGCTGTTGGACTTGCTAATAAAGTATTTTTTGTATTTACTCTTCTGCTTTTTGGAATAGTAAGCGGTTCCTCAATACTAACAGCACAATATTGGGGAAAAAAAGATATAAAAAGCATACATAAAGTTTTAGGAATGTCTATTGCCATATCATTAATTGGATCTATAGTATTTGTTTTGGCAGGAATTTTTGCACCAGAAGGTGTTATGAGGATATTTACCCCAAGTGATAATACAGTAGCTATTGGAGCTGCATATTTAGGGATAGCGGCTATAAGTTATCCAATGACAGCAGTTACAAATTGTTATATATCACTTTTAAGAGGTGTAAATAAGGTAAAAGCTCCAGTTATAATAAGTATTGTATCTATAGGAATTAATATTATATTAAATTATACACTGATTTTTGGACATTTTGGAGCACCTCAATTAGGTGTTAAAGGAGCAGCTATAGCAACACTAATAGCAAGAATAGTAGAATGTTTATGTTTGATTGCATACGTGTATTCTCATGATAATCCTGCTGCTGCTAAAATAAAGGAATTGTTTGATTTTAATAAGGACTTTATAAAAATATACTTTAAAACTGTATCTCCTGTTATAGCAAATGAATTTATGTGGGGGCTTGGAGTTACAATGTATTCTCTTGTTTATGGACGAATGGGAGATGAGGCTGTTGCTTCAATTACAATAACTCAAAATGTAGAGCAACTTTGTATTGTTTTCTTTCAAGGTATAAGTGCAGCAACAGCTGTAATTTTAGGTAATGAGTTGGGCGCAAATAAACTTAAAGAAGCTGAAAAGCATGCAACTTATTTTATTTTTATTCAATTTATACTGACAATGATAATGGCGGTAATGTTCTTCTTTTTAAGAAGCCCAATAATTAATATGTTTATGGTGACAGAATCTACCGCTATAGATATAAGAAAATGTTTAATAGTCTTTATAATTTATCTTCCATTTAGAATGTTTAATTTAGTTAATATAACTGGAATTCTACGAAGTGGAGGAGATACCACAGCAGCGCTTTTGCTTGATCTTACAGGAGTTTGGTGTGTTGGTATACCATTAGCATTTTTAGGTGGTATTATATTTGATCTGCCAATATATTATGTGTATGCAATGGTTACATTTGAAGAAGCATATAAGTTTGTTATTGGATTCAAAAGATATAAACAAAAGAAATGGTTGAGAAATCTTGTTGATATGGAATGTGATTCCATTGGTGAAAAAGTACAATAATTGTATCTGATACTGAAAAAATAATAAATATACAGCGAATGTGTTAGAAATTAATGCACTAATGTTAAATGTAATTTTGAATTTAACTCTATATTTCACATAGAATTAATATTTATTTGCTTTTATATAATAAAAGTGAGTTAACTACAATGTTATATTAAAATTTTAATAGAAGATATTCTATATAAAATTTTAATATTATTTTAACTGGATTTTGATAGTTAATTAGAGATAATAAATGTAGAATGCATTTGTAATGATTAAATATTAATTTGGAGGTGTGATATGAGAACTAGAATTACAGCTCATTCTGGAGCAGATGATACTGTGGAAAATTCACTTGAATTTATTTATTACTGTATAGGAACAGGAGCAAATGCACTTGAAGTTGATGTTAGGAGAGATAAGCATGGGGAGTTGGTTTTAAGCCATGATATTTTAGATGCTGAAAATTATGCTTTTACTAAAATAAGATTAAAAGATGTATTTGAAATATTGGAGAAAGATAATTCTATAAAAATTAACTGTGATTTGAAAGAATATGATTTAGAACTTCAAATAATTATGCTTTTAGAAAAATATAAAGGATTAAAAGGAAGGATCATATTTTCAGGATCTGTTCGGTTAGAAAATCTTAAAAAATATAAAGAAATAAAAGAAAAAGCAGTAATTTATTTTAATATTGAAGAATTTATAGATAACCATAAGAAACTTCCTATTAAAGAACTTTCAAGGGAAATAGTAGCATTTTGCATAGAAAATAGTATAAATATTGTAAATATGAATTATAAATTATGCACAAATTATTTAGTAAGGCTATTAAAAGAAAATAATATTTATATATCAGTTTGGACTGTTGATAATCAAGAGGAGATAAAAAGATTAGCTTCATTAGGAATACTTAATATTACAACAAGAGAAATAACTAAATCATTAGAAACATTGCAGACATATAGAGTTAGAAAGATTGTATAAAAGGGAAAAAGAGTAAGAAATAAGAGATGAAAATTGTTTTAGACATTATATTTATTTAACGAGACTTGGAATATAAATAGGAATTCCAAGTCTCTTTTTATCTTATTATAAATTTTTAATATCATCTTTATTCCATATGAATAATTGTTCTGAATTTGTTAGTGCACCGAATAAATTATTTTTGAATCCAGGGATTCTGCCATTCAGTTCAAAAATGAGATTTTTCATATCCTCTCTTCGTGTTTTTTTATCAACAGGACAAGGGTTATGTATAACGGGAAAATTGTATTTATTAACTATATTCTTTATGGATGCTTCTTCAATATAAACCATTGGACGAATTAATGTGATATTTTCCTTATCCATGAATGTTTTTGGAGAAAAACAATTAATACGTCCTTCGTATGATAAAGAAAGCATTAATGTTTCAATTGCATCATCTTTATGGTGGCCCAAAGCAACTTTATTACATCCTAGTTCTTTTGCGTTGTTATGAAGAGCGCCTCGTCTAAGTTTTGCACATAAAGAACAAGGATTATTTTCTTTTCTAATTTCGAAAACAATTTTTTGTATGTCTGTCTGGATTTCATGAAAAGGAATTTCAAGATCTTTGCATAACTTATGTAAAGGAGTATTATCAACTCCGCCAGGATTTAATGTTATTGCAATTAATTCAAATTTTTGTGGTGAAAATTTTTTATATGAGTTTAAAAGGTGAAGAAGAGTAAGACTATCTTTTCCCCCTGAAAGTCCAACTGCGATTTTATCCCCATCTTCTATTAAATTATAATCATTTATTGCCTGTCTCATTTTGCTTAGAAGTTTCTGCATAAATAGATATCTCCTTTTAAAATTTAATTTCATAATATTATATCATTAAATTTATGATTTTTAGTATTTCAATTGAGTTTATATATGAAAACAATGGCTATACTTTATATAAAATATAAATATGCTACATAAGTGTGATATAATTAATGGTATAAATGGAATTATTTACGAAATGTGGAGTTTGAGTTATGCGATATTATGTTGAAAATCATGATGAGGTAATGACAGATATTAATAGTGAAATTGAGAAGAAATATAATGGCAGTATCATGATTAGCAGAAAAGAAAGAAATAAGAGAAAAAAATCTATTAGATTTAAAGGCGGAAGAAGATATAAAAAGAGTGAAACTGGTTTAAAAAAAATATTATTAGAAAATTGTAATAGTAAATATTTCACTGTAATAGTACTAGTATCTGGTATGACATATATTTGTTCTAACATGTATTTTAAATATCATTTTTATACTGGAACCACTATAAATTGTATTAATGTTTCTTTTAAAAGTATTGAAGATGCAGAAAAATATATAGGTGATAGTATAGATAATTATAAACTTATTCTAAAAGGTCGTGGAGGAGTTATAAATGTAATAGATGGAAAGGACATTGCATTAGGATACAATTATGAAATTAACTCAATAAAAGAAAAACAAAATGAGATTTCATGGATAAAAAGCTTCTTTGATAAAGATACACAAGAAGGGAATAATATCTTAATAACATATGATGAAAAATTATTAAACAATGCAATAGAGTGTTTAGATATATTTAAAGAAGATAATATAATAACGCCTGAAAATCCTAAATTTATTTATAGTAATAACGAATTTGTAATAGAAGATGAAATTTATGGAAGTAAGATAAATAAAGATATACTTATTGAAAAAATAAAGAAATCCATATTAGATGGACAAGAAGTTTTAGATCTTGAAAAAGAAGGATGCTATGAAAATCCTGAATATACTAAATCCTCAGAAAAAGCTTTAAGAATAAAAGATATATTAAATCAATATAAAGATTCAAAAGTAATATATGATCTTGGAAATTTAGAAAAAGAAATTAATATGAGTACTATGGAAAAATGGATAAATATTGATAATAGTTATAATGTTACAATAAATAGAGATGAAGTAATGGACTTTGTAAATGAATTTGCTGATAAATATGATACAGTTGGAATATCACGAACTATGAACAGTACAAGTGGAAGAATTGTAACTGTTGCAGGTGGGGATTATGGATTTAAGATAAATAGAGTGGCAGAAACAGAAGAACTTATTAATAATTTGAAGGGAAAAAATACTGTTAAAAGAGAACCAATATATGAGCAAAAAGGAATAAATACTATAATAAATGATGTTGATAAAACATGTGTGGAGATAGATCTTAGCAATCAGCATTTATGGTTTTATAAAGACGGAATTATTTTTGTGGAAGGTGATGTTGTATCTGGAAGTATAGCAAATGGAACAATAACACCAGAAGGGACTTATAGTCTAAAGTATAAAGATAAGGATTCCGTTCTTGTTGGTGAAGGATATAGATCTCCAGTTGATTTTTGGATGCCGTTTAATGGAAACATAGGAATGCATGATGCTGGTTGGAGGTATAATTTTGGTGGGAAGATTTATTTAACAAATGGTTCACATGGATGCATAAATCTTCCCCATTCATTAGCAAAGAATATTTTTTACAATATAGAAGAAGGAACACCAGTAGTATGCTATTATTAAGAATCAGTGAAAATATTATAGATTAATTAGATGATATATTAAAATTTACCATTATAATTTTAATATTAACATATAATTATTAAATAATTGTCATATAAGCAATTTGAAATATGATTCTTAAGCATAAATTTACAAAAATAGAATAAAATAGTTTTAAACTGGTCAGTATAATGATAAAATATATAAAAGGCCTTTATTAATTATGGGGGTGGTATTATGTCATACAGATATTTATTAGACATAGCACTTATATTATTAAGTACAAAATGTTTATCATTACTTACAAGAAGGTTTAATCTTCCACAAGTGGTAGGAGCATTGCTTGCTGGTTTGATACTAGGTCCTGCAATGTTTAATATTTTAAATGAAACTGAATTTATAAGTCAGATGGCTGAATTAGGTGTAATTGTACTCATGTTCACTGCGGGTTTGGAAAGCAATATTGATGAACTTAAAGAAAGTGGAAAAGCATCATTAATAATTGCTTCATTAGGAGTTATAATACCCCTTTTTGGAGGATTTGCAGTAGCTGAAATGTTTAAAAATGAAGAAATAGTAAATGTGAGTAGTACTGTGCAGAGTATATTTATTGGAATAGTTTTAACTGCTACTTCTGTGAGTATCACAGTTGAAACTTTAAAAGAACTTGGAAAATTATCTACTCGTTCTGGAAATGCAATATTGGGTGCAGCAATTATAGATGATATATTAGGAATTCTAGCATTAACTGTAATAACAAGCATATCGGATCCACAAGTTAATTTAAAAACCGTAATATTAAAAGTGATAGGATTTTTTATTTTTGCACTAATAAGCGGTCTTATTATTGCAGTCCTTTTTGATAAATGGACTCATAAGTATAATGTAGATAAGAGAAGATTTGTTATTTTTGCATTTGTAATATGTTTACTAATGTCATTTTCAGCTGAAGAATTTTTTGGAGTAGCAGATATAACAGGTGCTTTTATAGCAGGCTTAATTTTATCTAAAAATAATGAGCGTGACTATATTAAAAATAGATTTGAAACTGTTTCATATATGCTTTTATCACCTATGTTTTTTGCAAGCATAGGAATATGCATAACATTACCGAAAATGGATTTGAGAATTTTATCATTAACTCTACTTTTAACAATTGTAGCTATTTTTACTAAAATTATTGGATGTGGAGTAGGAGCAAAAATATGCAGATACACAAATAAAGAATCAGTCCAGATAGGTATTGGAATGATATCTAGAGGAGAAGTAGCATTAATAGTTGCAAGTAAGGGAATGGCACTTGGGCTTATGAGTGATTATTTTGTAGGACCAATCATAATAATGGTTCTTATTACGACAATCATTACACCTGCATTTCTAAAAATGGTTTTTAAAAATGGTAAAGTTGATAATTATATTGAACCAACAATAAAATAATTAACTATGTCAGGATAAAATTAGTATATTAATATCTAGGGACCTTTGTTTTTTATAAAACAAGGTCCTTTTTAAAATTAATACATAAAATAAAATCTGGCTCTGAAAGTAAAATATTGTAAAAAATTAAAAGGCATATTATAATATGAATATATGTTGTTTAAAAATAAAGATGGTTTATGAAAGGGTGAGTTTATATGATTAATGAGAATGGGAAGATAATACAGAGTGGTAATTACATGAAACGTGATAATATTGGAGAGGATCTATTTTTAAAAAATCAAGTTATAATAAATGTAGATACAGAAGAATGGCTTAAATTAGCATTTAAGAGCAATGTATTTTATAAACTGCTTCTTTCAGAAAGACATCTTTATCATCCTGGTAAATTTATAAATTTTCAGGTGGTTAATTTTTAAAAATTTATTTAAGTAAAGTAAATATAACAGGGATCTATAGGTAAATGAAAGAATTTTACTGATAGATCCTTTTCATTTTTATTAAGTTGAATATATCTATATATTAATTTGGTTATATAGATACATTTAAATGTATGGGTATATATAAATAGGGAGATAATATATTTGATAACATAAAAATAATATTAGTATAAGTTTATAATTAAAGAATATTTAATGTTAAAAATCAATTAACATTAGAGAAAACGATTATATATTTATAAAAGTATATATTTGAAATATATTTTTTTATTGACTAAAATATATGGGAAATGTATACTTTTATATAGATATATATCTATATAAGGGGTGAACAAATGAATTACGAAGAAAACGCCAGATTATTAAAAGCACTTAGTGATTCTAATAGACTGAGAATAATAAGGTTATTATCTTGTGGAGAAAAATGTGCATGTGAGATATTAAAAAGTTTTGATTTTACCCAACCCACACTATCACACCATATGAAAGTTCTTATTGACTGTGGGCTTGTGGAATGTAGAAAAGAAGGAACTTGGAATTATTATGGGTTGAACATTACAAATGCCAATAAGTTAGTTTTGTTTTTACTAACAATAATTACTAAAAGTGATGATAATATTTGTGGAAAAATTAAAAATACACAAAATGATTAATAGGATTTTTAGTATTTAAAAAGGAATCATATAATTAATAGTATATATAATTGGACTAAAAGTAAAAAGAAAGAAGTTGTAATGAGTAATTTATTTTATATATTATGTCGTTAATATAGGAGGTAAAATGTTAGAAAAAATTAAAGAAATATGCTCACCTTATGAATTACTAAGAGGTAATTATGGAATAGAAAGAGAAACATTAAGAATATATAAAGATGGAAGTCTTTCTCAGACTTTTCATCCAGAAGTGTTTGGATCAAAAAGTGATAATCCATATATAACTACGGATTTTGCAGAATGTCAAGTTGAAATGATAACACCACCACTAAATACTCCGCAACAGGTGTATGACTTTACAAATGCACTTTATGATATATCTGTTTCGGAAATAGGAAATGAATATTTATGGCCACAATCTATGCCAAGTATAGTACCTAATGATGATGAAATAAGAATTGCAAGATATGATAATAATGAAAAAGGCAATATTGCCTATGAATATAGAAAGAATTTAATTAAAAAATATGGAGGAAAAAGACAGCTTATTTGTGGTATTCATTATAATTTTTCATTTGATGAAAATCTGATAAGAAAACTTTATAAGTATGAAATAAATGTTGCAGATTCTAAGGAAAATGTAAGTTATAAGAATTTTAAGAATACAATATATCTTAAAATAGCAAGAAATTATTTAAGATATAGATGGCTTATAGTATATCTTTTAGGTGCAAGCAATATTGTTCATAAAACTTATGGATGTAGATGCTGTATGAATATAAGCAAAGAGATAGCAAGAGAAACCTTTACGAATGAAGGTGCCGTATCATATAGAAATAGTGACTGTGGTTATAGAAACAAGATTGAACTTATACCAGATTATAGCAGTGTAGAAAATTATATAGGAAGTTTGAAGTCATTTATAAATGATGAACTAATAGATAGTCATAAAGAATTATATAGTGCTGTAAGGCTTAAACCCAAAAATGTTGATGAATTTATGAAATCACTATTAAATGATGGAATACAGTATTTAGAATATAGAAGCATTGATATTAATCCTTTTGAAAAAGGTGGAATAAGCCTAGAGGATCTTAATTTTCTTCAAATTTTTAATTTGTATCTTCTTATAAAAGATGAATCTGATTATGAAAATTGGCAGAGTGAGGCTACCGAGAATCAAAATAATATAGCGAAATATGGGCTTGATAATATTGATTTAATAAAAGATGGAATTAAAGTATCTAAAAAAACATGGTCACTTGAAATATTAAATGAAATTAGAAACATAAGTACATTCCTCAATCTTGGAAAAGAAAAAACAATAGATGCTATGATTGAAAGAGCTAAAGATTCAAAACTTACATATGCTTATAAACTTGCTGATGTTGTAAAAAAGAAAGGATATATTGACGCTCATTTGGAACTTTCTAAAAAATATAAAGAAGATTCATATAAAAATAGATTTAAGCTTCAAGGATTTGAAGATTTAGAATTATCTACTCAGATACTTATGAAGGAGTCAATAAAAAGAGGTATAAAAACTGAAGTTATAGATAGAAGTGAAAATTTTATATGTCTTAAAAAAGATAATAAGACAGAGTATGTAAGACAGGCTACTAAAACTTCTAAAGATACTTATATAAGCGTGCTTATTATGGAAAATAAAAGTGTCACTAAAAAGGTATTAAGAGATAATAATATAAAAGTACCTGATGGTATAGAAGTATGCTCTATTGAAGAAGGCATAAATGCAGCATTGTTTTATGAAAATAAACCAATTGTAATTAAACCTAAATCAACTAATTTTGGAACTGGAATAAGTATATTTAGTGAGGGTACAAGTAAAGAGCGTATTATTGAAGCATTGAAGATTGCATTTAAGTATGATAATACGGTTTTATTAGAAGAATTCATAAAAGGAAAAGAATACAGATTTCTTGTTATTGATGATAAAGTAGAGGGAATTCTTCATAGAGTACCTGCTAATGTGGTAGGAGATGGAGAAAAAACAATACGTGAACTTACAGAAATCAAAAATAAAGATCCTTTAAGAGGTTATCATTATGTTACACCTCTTGAAAAAATTAATCTCGACGAAAATGCAGAATTGTTTCTAAAAGTTCAGAAAAAAACATTTGATTATGTACCAGTAAAAGATGAGGTAGTATATTTAAGAGAAAACTCTAATATAAGCACTGGTGGAGACAGCATAGATTATACAGATAAAATACCAGAAAAGTTTAAAAATATTGCTGTTCAGTGTGCAAAAGCAGTAAATGCAAAAATATGTGGTGTCGACATGATGCTTGAAGATTATATGGATGAAAATACACAGTATGGGATAATAGAATTGAATTTTAATCCTGCAATTCATATTCATTGTTATCCATATAAAGGAACAGAAAGAAAAATTGGAGAAGATGTACTTAAATTATTAGGTTTTATAAACTGATAATTTAAAATTCAGCTTATGCTATTATATATCATAAGCTGAATTTTTTTATTCTTTTAGAAGTTATAATGCAGTCAAATTTATAGAGTTATACATAAATTATAAAATTTTTGGTATCAATTATTAACTGAAAATGTGATGCAGCTACTTTTTTATTTTAAGATTTGTGTTAAATATGAATATAGTATGTTGAATTATGGGAAAATACTAGCAAAGTATTTTTAAGATGCGCAGGTGTATATTGTATGAAATTAACAGTTAAAAATATAAGATTAATAGTTTTAGTAATATTTTTCACCCTTATTAGCAATTATACAAAAGTATCAGCATATGTCCCTACGGTTGAGGGTAAGAACATATTAGTTATAGGATCATATAGTTTTCAAAATGAGTGGGAAGAATCTGTATTAAGCGGTTTTGAAACTATACTTGGTGATAAAAATAATATAAAAAGCGAGTATCTTGATTCGTATTCTAAAAACACTTTTTCATATCATGAATCATTTTTAAATTATTTAGATGCTAAGTATGAGAATCAAAATATTGATTATATTTTTACAATGGATGATGAAGCACTTAAAGTTATAAGAGATCATATGTTTGAAAAACATCGGGTTTTTTATAAAAAACCCGTTTTTTTTGTTGGAGTAAATAGTATTATAAATTTAAATGACGAAGAAAAGAAGTATTTATCTGGAGTTGTTAATATTGAGACCTGTTTAGAGTGTGTAGATTTAATAGAAAAAATGCATGGTGATATGAAGAAGCTATATGTTTTATGTGATAACAGTTTATATTCTCAGAGCATAATGACAAATATTTCAGCTGCATATCATGAAAATAATGATAAACTAAAAACTGAAGTAATAAAAACTAATAAGATAGGATATATGAAAAAAGAACTTGCAGAAAAGGATTTTAAAGATTCTGTAATATTAATTTGTGGAGCGTATATAAATGAAACAACCAATTCAAAGGTTTCATCGTCAGAAGTTATTGAAAGTATAAAGAATATAACAGATGCACCTATATACACTACATTATACAATTATGTAGAATCAGGTGCAGTTGGAGGCGTTGTAAATGATGGAGAAAAGACTGGTCGTTTAGGTGCTATTTTATTAAATTCAGTAGTAAATGGAGATTCAGTTGAACAGTTTCCATACATTATGACGCCATCATATAATTCTATAAATACATCTTTATTTAATTATAAGGTAATTCGAGAATATAATATAAATCCATTAAATATTCCTGAAGGAAGTAGCTTTATAAATAAGAAACCATACAATCTTCTATTGCCTAAATGGAGTGTGTTTTTAATATACATATCATTTAGTATTGTAGTTTTTCTAATTATTTATTTAGCAGTAATAGCATTTTATCATAAAAGAAAAATAAAAGAAGCCAATCTAGAAGCTGTGGCCGCTATTGAAAGAGAAAAAATAAAGACAGATTACATAATATTAATGTCACATGAATTCAGAACACCATTAAATATAATAATAAATTCAACAAAGTTTTTAAAGAGAGAGTGTATTAATAATAATTATGATAAAGAGTACTTTATTACAAGACTTAACAATATAATAAAAAATTCTAATCGTCTTAATAAGGCAGTAAATAATTCTATTGATGTAGCTAAAATTGAAGCAGGAATAATGAGCATTGATTTTAAAATGTATAATATAGTTAAGGTTGTTGAAGATATAACTGAAACAATAATAGATTTTGCAGCATCAAATAATATAGAAGTTATTTTTGATACTGAAAATGAAGAAATCTATACAGCTATTGATAAAACAAGTATAGAGAGAATTATGCTTAATTTATTGTCTAATTCAATAAAAAGTATAAATAATAGTGGTAGGATAGTTGTTCACTGTAAAAATGATAATGACAATGTTTATATATTTGTTAAGGATACAGGTTCTGGAATGAGTAATGATGTAAAGAAGCACATTTTCGATAAATTTTTTCAAGGTTCTGACTATACTTTAAATCGCAAAAATGAGGGAAACGGACTTGGATTATTCATAGTAAATGCATTAGTGAAAATGCATAATGGAAAAATTTTTGTGGAAAGTGAAGAAGGAAAAGGTAGTACATTTAAAGTTGTAATTCCAATCACTATAGTTGATAATGCAGGAAATGAGAGTACTATCAGTGAAGAATTGAGATATATGGCTAATATAGAATTATCAGATATCCAATAGATAAAATATATAAATAAAAAGCTATAATTTACATAAAACATACTTTTATATAATGGTAGAATATTTTATAGAATTGTAGCTTTTTATTAAGGGTTAAATTAATAATTTATATATAATAATCATGGGGAATTATATATAAATGTTCTATTAGCAATAAGACCTACAGAATTATCAAAACCTATGTTATAGTAAAAATTATTTGTTTTTGGGGTTTGTATTGGAGTATTAGAATTAGGTTTTAATAATTGTACATCACCTTCAGGTTCAGGAATAAATACATATTGAAGCTGTGTTAATGAAAACTGAAGTGATAGTATCAATTTATTTACATATCCTGAGTCCGTATATTGAATATTATCTTGAATTAGCTCTATAAATTCCATATTGCAATTAATAGGTTCATCACTTTTCTCGTAGTAAAATTCAGTGTTTTTTTCGTTTTTAACAGGAAATTGATCAAAAGTTATATTAACATGTTCTTCTATTTGAATATCCATATTAAGAGTTTTGGTACCAGAGAATTTACTTGTATTATTACTATTAGTTTTGTAAGAAAGTGATTTTTCAATGTGTCCTGTTAATATAAGTTTATTATCTGATGCTAAGAGAGGTTTCTTTATAAAGATTTTGTTTTGAGTTGTCTTAACATTTAAGCAATTTTTTGATAAGTTTATATTTGTATAAACTGGGATATTTACTTTAAGGTATGAAAGTACTACAGGAGCCTGTATTATAAGTGATCCAGCTTTTCCTAAGGGAACATAGTATTCGCATGATATGTTCTTAGAAAGATTATTTTTTTCATTCATAGAATTCCTCCTACTTCTATACATTAGCTTTAGAAAGAAAATATTTAACCATTTGTAATTAAATTGTTAAATTTATATATTAATTATTCATATGCAAAGTTTTTTTTCTATATGATATTGATAAATTTAAATACTTGTATAATAACAAAATTCATAGTCATATTAGAAGTGTCAACTTAGACAAATTATCTTCATATTATAATTAAATGAAATATTAAAATAATAGGAGATAACATGGATATTAAGTGTAGAAAGAGCAAAGAGCTTCTGTCAAGGCTTGAGAAAGAAGGATGTGTTATTGACTTTGATGATACTTCTAAGATAGTGTTTATAAGTGATGTTCACCGTGGGAATGGAGGATATGAAGATTCATTAAGGCTTAATGAGAACATATATAAAGCAGCTTTAAGATATTATTATAATAATGGATATACGTTGATTGAAATTGGAGATGGGGATGAACTATGGAAAAATAAAAATATTTTAAATATTGCGTATAACTATAAGGATGTATTTAAGATGTTAAATAAATTTAATCATAAAAAAAGATTGTATCTTCTATATGGAAATCATGATATTATAAAATCCAACCCAGAGTTTATTTTAAAGCAAAAAAAAGTATATAATAATATTGGAGATAATTTTCCATCTCAAATGATAGATCTGTATTCAAAAGTGAAATTTTATGAATGTGCAGTTCTTAATTATCTTCCGTTAAATAAAAATATACTAGCATTTCATGGACATCAAGTTGACATTATAAATTGTGAATTTTGGAAGGTGAGTAGATTTCTTGTGAGATATGTATGGAGATTTCTAGAAGGGGTAGGTGGAATGAAAGCACCAACAAGTCCTGCTACAAATTATGATAAAGGTGATAAAATAGATAAAGTTTTAGAAAAACTAGCTAAAAAAGAAAATAGAATGATAATATGTGGACATACCCATAATGATAAACTACCAAAACCATCTGAAGGTTTATATTGTAATGATGGATGTTGTGTTTTTCCATCAGCAATAACAACTATAGAAATAACTAATGGTAAGATATGTCTTGTAAAATGGAAAATAGAAGTAGATGATCAAAATAGTCTTTATATAAAAAAATCAATTACAGCAGGTCCTGAGAAAATAGGCGATTATTTAGAATATAATTGAAAGGAAGAAAATTTAAGTGAAATTTATAGATTTACATTGTGACACAGCTGGTAGAATGTTTTATGAAAAACTCAACTTAAATGAAAATATATGCAAGGTAGATTTGAAGAAGCTTAAAAAAGGAAACTGTTTAGGTCAGGTTTTCGCAATATTTGTTGATCAAAAATTGAATTTTAATCCTTATGATGAATTCCAAAAAATATATGATAATTTTATAAAGGAAATCAAATTAAATAGTGATTATATAACAGTTGTGAGAAATATTGATGAATTAAATAAGGCAGAAAATGAGAATAAAATAGGAGCTTTTTTATCTATTGAAGAAGGCGAAGTTATAAGGGGAAGTATAAAAAAACTTCATGAAGTTTATGATAAGGGAATAAGAATTATTACAATAACTTGGAATTATAAAAATAAGCTTGGGTACCCTAATTTTCAATTTAAATATAAAAATAAAGGTCTTACTGAAAAAGGGAAAAATATTGTTTGTGAATGTGAGTCTCTTGGAATTTTACCAGATGCTTCTCATTTATCTGATAAAGGATTTTATGATTTGATTGAAATTTGCAGTAAGCCATTTATTGCATCTCATTCTAATGCAAGAGCAGTAACAAACCATCCCAGAAATTTAACTGATGATATGATAAAAGCCTTAAGCAATAAAGGTGGTGTGATGGGGTTGAATTTTTGTTTGGATTTTTTGGAAAATAATACAAATCCAATTGCCTCTCTTGAAGCAATTGGAGCACATGCAGAACATATAAAAAATGTGGGTGGAATAGATGTTTTATGTATTGGAAGTGATTTTGATGGAATACTTAATGAAGTAGAAATAGAGGATTCATCTAATTTTAATAAATTATGTTATACCTTAGAGAAACGTGGATTTACAGAAAGTGAAATTGAAAAAGTTTTTTATAATAACGTAAAAAGAGTATTTAAAGAAACTCTTAAATAATGAAAGGTGGTGGGTGTATTATATAGACAAAAGTGTCTGTATATACACATTAGATATGGGGAGATTAAGTGGAAAGATTGCACTTGTAACAGGTGCTTCAAGAGGAATTGGAAGAGCTATTGCAATTGAACTTGCAAAAGAAGGAGCTAGTATAGTAATAAATTATTCTAAAGATCATGATGGAGCAGAAAAGACTTTAGAAGAAATAAAAAGGGTAAATGGTTATGGAGTTCTCATAAAAGAAGATATAAGTTCGTATGAAAATACTAAAATAATGGTTGATGAAATTATAAGTACAATGGGGAAGATTGATATTCTGGTTAATAATGCAGGTATAAGTAAAATTGGATTATTCATGGATTCTGACAAGGAAAATATTGATCACATAATGAATGTTAACTTATTAGGACCGATATATCTAACAAAGCATGTTATTAATTATATGATTCCTAGAAAAAGTGGAAATATAGTTAATATATCTTCAATGTGGGGAGAAACAGGTGCTTCATGTGAAGTGCTTTATTCTGCAACTAAGGGTGGAATAAACTTATTTACAAGGTCTCTTGCAAAAGAACTTGCGCCTTCTAATATAAGAGTGAATGCTATTGCACCAGGTGTTATTGATACCCCTATGAATTCATTTCTTACAGAAAATGAAAAATTTGAACTTGAAGAAGAAATTCCACTAGGACGATTTGGAAAGCCAGAAGAAGTTGGGAGATTGACAGCATTTTTATGTAGTGATGACTCATCTTATATTACTGGACAGGTGATAAGGACTGATGGTGGTTTTATATAAATTACAATACTTTAGTTTGTTGATAAGAAAGAGTAGGTGCTTATGTATTTCGTACATGGGCACCTACTCTTGTTAATTTAGATTTCATCATCGCTAATTACTATTTTTTCTAAATAAAAATAGAATTCTACGCCTCCATCAATATTTCTTATATTAAATTGGCTATTATGAAGTCTTAAAATATTTTTTACAATTGATAACCCAAGGCCAGTGCTATTACGCTGAGTTCTTTCACGTGATTTATCAATTCTGTAAAATTTTTCGAAAAGTTTATCAATTTCAGGTTCTGGTATACTTGTTCCCATATTTTGAACAGATAGCCTAAACTTATGAAGTCCTTCATCAATATTTATATTTATGTCATTTCCAGGAGGTGTATATTTTATTGCATTAGTAATTAGATTTGTAAAGACTTGCTCCATTTGGAAAGCATCTGCATAAACATAACTATAGGGACTTGAAGAATTAAAGTTTACGTTAAATTTATGAGCTTCAAATTCAGGTTCATGTTTTCTAATAACCTTAGCAATAAGCCTATTTATATTAAAGTCTTCGAAATTTGGTTTCGAAGCACCGGATTCAAGTTTTGAGAGTTCAAGCATATTTGTAACAAGAACACTCATTTTCTTTGATTCATCAATAATGGTTTCCAGGTATAAAGCTGCATCTTCACCTTTTACTATTCCATCTTTCAATCCTTCAGCATAGCCTTCAATTATTCCAATTGGAGTTTTTAGTTCATGACTTACATTAGCAGTAAACTCTTTCCGCATGGTTTCAATCTGCCGCTCACGTTCGATATCATTTTCAAGTTTTTTATTTTTATCCTGAAGATCAATTAATGCGTTATGGAGGTTATTAGACAGCATATTAAGTGAATGGGCAAGGCTTCCAATTTCATCCTCCCTCTCTGTTGAACATACTACTGAAAAATCCATCTTAGCCATTTTATCTGCAACATATGTCAATGTTACAAGAGGCTTTGAAATCATATTTGAATAAATAAGTGCAAGTATGGATGCAACGGCTATTAAAGCTAAAAATAAGTAAAAGAAAAATTCATTTATAACTTCTGATGCTTCTTCAATAGGCTGTATTGAAGCAACGCAGAATATAAGACTATCATTATTGTTTTTTAATGACATAGGACTTACAACACCTATTTTTTGCATGTCATTACTTGAGCTATAGAAATTTGTATATCTAATTTTTGAATTTTTAATAACATCATTAATTAAATCTCTATCATTTATGAGTTCAGCACAAAAATTTGCAAGAGTATCTGAAACAATACTTTCACCATTAAATTCGCTAGAAATATAGATTATATCACCATCTAATGAAGTTATTGCAATTTGCGCACTATTATCTTCTTCAAACTTCTTTAGTGCTTTATATAAACTTTTATCTTTTGCAGAATAACTATCAATATGTAGAGAATATAAATCATGAAATTTACTTACTTCATTAACAAGTGAAAGAGTTTTTTTATAAGAATAAAATTTTTCAAAAAACATTGCCTGAGTAAAATAGACAAGAATCATTATGCCTAATATAAGTGATAATGTTATAGCAAAAAGCCTTTTTGATAAACTATGCTTCATTTCGAATATAACACATCCTTACTGTTTGCTCTCAAATTTATAACCACTACCACGAACAGTTACAATTAAGTTAGATCTATCGAGAAGTTTTTCACGAAGTCTTTTTACATTCGTGTCAACGGTTCTTATATCGCCATAATAATCTAAGCCCCATACATTATCTAATATATTATCTCTGCTCAATGCAATACCTTCATTAGTTACAAGATAAATAAGAAGTTCATATTCTTTAGGTGATAATGTTATTTCTTTTCCATTTACTCTTACTTCATGTGAAAGCTTATTTATAGTAAGACCATTAAATTCCTGAGAACTTGAATCGATGTCTTCACGACTTCTTTTTAGTAATGCTTTTACTTTTGCAATTAATACTTTTGGACTGAATGGCTTTGTAATATAATCATCAGCTCCGTAATCATATCCTTGGAGCTTATCATCTTCTTCGCTTTTAGCTGTTAGAAGTATTACTGGTACAGTAGAAACTTCTCTTAATTTTTCAAGCATTGTCATGCCATCCATAATAGGCATCATAATATCTAAAATTACTAAATCTATTTTTTGTGTACTAAAAACAAATAATCCTTCCTCACCATTGGAGGCTTCAAAAACATTGAAATCATCCTTGGTTAAATAATCTCTAAGTAAAAATCTTATTCTAAGTTCATCTTCAACTATTAAAATAGATTTTTTCATAAATATCATCTCCTAACGTTCTATAAAATTAATGATAAAAATATAAATCATAATTAATTATAATCTTACCACAGAAATAAGTCAGTTTTATTACATAATGTATAGTAATTATATTATAAATTTATATAATATATTGTATCATTTTCATTGAAAAGAATGAATATTATTAATTCATATTAGACTATAACCTATTATTTAGCACTATATTTTTATCTCAATATAAAGTATTATTAATAGTAGAAGAATGAAACGTATTTGGGAGAATAAATAGAATGATAAAATTAAATTTTGATGTTAAAAGACATATTCTTAAAAATGGACTAGAAGTGATAACAATTAATAAGAATACACAGATAGCTTCAATTAATATAGGTATTAAAGTAGGAGCCTTACATGAAAAAATCAATGAAAAGGGCATAAGTCATTTTATTGAACATGCATTATTTAAAGGCACTAAAAAAAGAAATGATGAAGAACTTAATGAGGAGTTAGAAGCATTAGGGGGAGAATACAATGCATATACTGATTATGATGCAACTGTATATACAATAAGCTGTCTTGCAGAAGAGTTTGAAAATGCAGTAGATCTTTTAGGTGATATGATAACAAATCCTGAATTTGATGAAAATGAAATTGAAAAAGAAAGAGGAGTTATATTATCAGAAATAAAGATGAGTAAAGATGACATTGAAGATTTGAGCTTTAAAAATGTAAATAGGATAGCATTTGATAAGAGTTCGTTGAAATATGAAGTTACAGGTATTGAAAAAAATGTGTCTGAATTTACAAGAAAAGAAATAAAAGATTATTATAAAAAGCATTACACACCTAAAAATGCTCTTATTACAATGGTATCTTCATTGAGTCATGAAGATGCTTTAAATCTTATAGAAAAGCATTTTGGTATGTGGAATGGTGAGAAACCAGAAAATATAGAAATAATAAAAGAAAAGAATAAAAAAGTTACAGAAATAAATTATAAAAAGGATATTGAACAAAGCACAATTGTATATTTATATACTTTCTATGATCTTAATAAAGAAGATGAACTACCATTAAGAATATTGAATCATAGGCTTGGAGAAAGCTCTAATTCACTTCTATTTAGGGAAGTACGTGAAAAGAGAGGTCTAGCTTATGATATATACACACATTTAGAGATAACAAACAATATAAAAACACTATATATATACACTGCAGTTGGAGAAGAAAATATAAATGAAGCTAAAGATTCAATTGATGAAACCCTAGAAAATATTGTTCAGGGGAAAATTGTAATTGGTGAAAGAGATCTTGAAATAATGAAGAAGGTTCATAAAACAGCAGTGATTTCAACATTAGAAGATAGCTCAGAATTATGTAATTATATGCTTCATCAAGCATTAGAAGATGAAGATATATATGAATTTTTAAAGGATATGGATAGACTTAATACGTTGAATATGGATAAAATCAATAAAATAAGCAGGAAAGTGTTAAAGGATCCGACTATTCATATTTTAAAATCAGGAAATTAGTTAAAAGGTGATACGATGGCAATTATAACTAAAATAGAAATCCAAAAGAAAAATAAAGAAAGAGTTAATATATATTTAGATGAAGAATATGCTTTTTCAATAAGTGCTGAACTGGTTTATAAAGAAAATCTAAAAGTAAAAGATGTAGTTGATATTGAAAAATTAAAATCTGTAGCAGATAAGGAATCATATCTTAGATGTAAGAATTCAGCATTAAAAATCATTGAAAGATCATATAAGACTGAGAAAGAAGTTATAGAAAAACTACAGATGAAAGGTTATGAGCAAAATCACATTGAAGCTAGTATAGAATTTTTAAAAGAATATAAATTTTTAAATGACGATTATTATGCGGAAGCTTTTATAAAGGATAAGCTCAATTCCAAAGGAAGTCAACGTATAAAACAGGACTTGATAAAAAAAGGTATACCTAGGGATAAAATAGAAGAAAAACTAGAAGGAATAGATAAAATTGCTGAAAAAAATACAGCAAGAGTTCTTGCAAATAAAAAGCTGAGAATTATACAGAAAAGTGAAAATGATACATACAAAATAAGTGGAAAACTTTATAGATTTTTAATATCAAAGGGATATACTTATGATGTAGTAAAAGAAGTTGTTAAAGATGTAATGTCTATTGATGAATTTGAATAAAATATATAGATCTATATATTAAAACTATTGGATAAAAAAATATTAGTTAGAAGTTAATGGAGGAAAAAATAATTGAGTGCAAAAAAGTTTTTTCTTATTTTAATTGGTATAATATCAGGTACTGCACAAGTAGGTATATTAATATTTTTATTAATATTACCTTCTATATCAGTTGATACTATTCCTGATGCATCATCCTTCAAAAGCAGTATTGAGGAACTGATTGATAAGTTTAATTATAAATCTAATGGTTTTATTAATGAGATAATAATCTATAATGGTACTACAATAAATGAAGGAATAAAATCTAATGATAATATTAATAAAAAGGCAATACAATTAACTAAAGATGCATCTAGTGATAGAGAACGAGCGGAAATTATATATGAGTGGGTAGGAAGCAATATAGAATATGATGATGAAAAGGCTGAAATAGTTTTAAGTGGTGTAGATAGAAAAGAAATGCCTAAAAGTGGTGCCATATGTGCCTTTGATACAGGTAAAGGAATATGTTTTGATAAAGCTTGTCTTTATGTAGCTATGGCAAGAGCATCTGGATTAAAAGTAAGACTTTTAAGTGGAGAAGCATTTGATGGAGAAAAATATGTAGGTCATGCATGGAATCAGGTTTACTTGAAAGATGAAAATATTTGGATTAATGTTGATACAACTTTTTATGATGCAGGTAATTATTTTGATTCTAATTTATTTAATGAACATAAGATAGAAAATATTGCAGGGGAATGGTAGAAGCATTCCCCTTTATTATTATACTTTTTGCAATTTTGATATTATTAGATTAACAGCTTTTTCACATTCATCATCATCAGGGTCTATTGACCATGCAAGATTAAAATGACATAGCGCTTTATCAAGGCAGTTTTTCATGCTGTAGCAATAACCGAGATTAAAAAAGTACTTACTTTCTTTTTGAAGGGAGATAGCTTTCTTTAACATGTCGATTGCATCATCAAACTTTTTTAGCTTAATAAAGCAAACTCCTATGTTATAATAAGAACATGCTATGTTGATGTTTTGAATTATTGCCTTCATATAGCAGTCAATTGCTTTTTCATAATCTTTGCCATTATAAAATTTATTTCCTTCGTTAAAATAATTCATTAAGCCTTCCCTCCGTAAATTTTTATATTAAAATAAATCATTTAAATTATTGACGAAAATTATACTTAATATTCAGATATCTGCATATTAATTTCATAGTAGATTTTAAATAGGAATCCTATTAAATAACAAAAATGATAGAAAAAACAAAAATGCTATGTTATAATTTTGAAAGAATATAGAAAAAAATTTACTGTGAAACTTATGTGAGAATAAGTATGAATGAAAACAGAGTAGGTGAAAATTAAAACATGATAAAGTATAAAATTGGTGTAGATGTAGGATCAACTACTGTAAAATTAGCAGTTTTAGATGATAGTAATAAATTAATTTACAGTAAATATGAAAGACATTTTTCAGATATAAAAAGTACTATTATAACATTAATAAACGAATGCTATGAAGCCCTAGGTGATATTGGTTGTACCATTTGTATAACCGGTTCTGGGGGTCTTTCTGTTTCTAAGTGGCTTAATTTTAATTTTGAACAGGAAGTTATATCTTGTTCAAAGACAGTTGAAGAAATAATTCCAGAAACAGATGTTGTAATAGAACTTGGAGGTGAAGATGCAAAAATAACATATTTTAAAGGCGGTATAGAACAAAGAATGAATGGAAGCTGCGCAGGGGGTACTGGTGCATTTATAGATCAGATGGCTGTTTTATTAAATACAGATGCTGGTGGTCTTAATGAACTCGCTAAAGAGCATAAAATTATTTATAATATTGCATCAAGATGTGGCGTATTCGCAAAAACAGATGTTCAGCCTTTAATTAATGAAGGTGCAAATAAGGCAGATATTGCTGCTTCTATATTTCAAGCAGTTGTAAATCAAACAATAAGTGGACTTGCGTGTGGAAAGCCAATAAGAGGAAAAGTTGCATTGCTTGGGGGTCCGTTATATTTCTTGTCAGAGCTTAGACAAAGATTTATAGAAACTTTAAATCTTACAGGTGAAAATGTGATTATTCCTGAAAATTCACAATTATTTGTATCAATAGGAGCGGCATTACTATCAGAAAAAGAAAGTGAAATTTCATTGAAAGAGATAGTAGAGAGAGTTTCAAAGATATCTGATATAAAAGAGGATGGAGCTGAAAGACTTGAACCACTATTTAATAATAAAGAAGAATATGATGAGTTTAAGCTTAGACATGATAAAAGTATTGTTAAAAGAAGAGATATAAGAAGTTATAAAGGAAAAGCATTTTTAGGAATAGATGCTGGTTCAACTACAACAAAAGTTACACTTATGAGTGATGAGTGTGAGCTTCTTTATAGTTATTATGGTAGTAATGAAGGAAATCCACTTTATAAGGTTATAAATATAATTAAAGACTTAAATAACAAACTTCCAAAAGAAGTTGAAATTGTAAATAGTGCAGTGACAGGATATGGTGAAGCGTTGATAAAGGCTGCACTTCATATCGATATTGGTGAAATTGAAACGATAGCGCATTATAAAGCAGCTGATTTCTTTTTGCCAGGAGTTGATTTCATTTTAGATATAGGCGGCCAAGATATGAAATGCCTAAAAATAAAAAATGGAGCAATCGATAGTATATTATTAAATGAAGCATGTTCATCTGGATGTGGTTCATTTATTGAAAGTTTTGCAAAATCTCTAAGTATGAAAGTTGAAGACTTTGCAAAAGAAGCTTTATTTTCAAAAGCACCAGTTGACCTTGGATCAAGATGTACAGTTTTTATGAATTCAAGAGTAAAACAGTCTCAAAAAGAAGGTGCTGAAGTTTCAGATATTTCTGCTGGACTTTCATATTCAGTTATTAAAAATGCTTTATACAAAGTTATTAAATTACGAGATGAAAGTGATATTGGAGAAAAAGTTATTGTTCAGGGTGGAACTTTTTACAATGAAGCAGTTTTAAGAAGTTTTGAGAAAATATCAGGGAAAGATGCAGTAAGACCTGATATAGCTGGTCTTATGGGAGCTTTTGGTTGTTCTTTGATTGCCAAGGAAAGATATAGTGAAAATTATAAAACTACTCTTATTTCTAAAAATGGAATTGAAGACTTTAAAATAGAATCCATGTTTAGAAGATGTGGTAAGTGTGGAAATAATTGTCTTTTAACTATAAATAAATTTTCAACAGGAGAAGAATTTATTTCTGGAAACAGATGTGAAAGAGGAAGTGGAATTGAAAAAACAGATAGTAAAAAACTTCCTAACCTGTATGATTATAAATATAAGAGAACCTTTGGATATAAACCATTAAAAGATGATGAGGCTGTGAGGGGAACAATAGGTATTCCTAGAGTTTTAAATATGTATGAAAACTATCCGTTCTGGTTTACTTTATTGACAAAACTAGGATTTAGTGTAATGTTATCAGCTCCTTCGAGTAAAAAAATATATGAACTTGGAATTGAAACAATACCATCAGAATCAGCTTGTTATCCAGCAAAATTGACTCATGGGCATATTATAAACTTAATTAATAGGGGGATAAATAATATTTTTTATCCATGTGTAGTCTATGAGAAAAAGGAATTTAGAGAAGCAGATAACAATTACAATTGTCCAATGGTAATTTCTTATCCAGAAGCCATAAGAAATAATATTGATGAACTGAAAGATAAAAATATAAACTTTATGCAGCCATTTTTATCTCTTGATAATCCAAGAGAATTGATTAAAAGAATACATGAAGAATTTAAAATGTTCAATGTATCATTAGAAGAGGCGAAAAATGCAGTAGAATGCGCTGTGGCAGAACAGGAAAATTATAAAAATGATATAAGAAAAAAAGGTGAAGAAGTAATACAATACTTAAAACAGAATAATGAGAGAGGTATTGTGCTTTGTGGAAGACCGTATCATATAGATCCTGAAATAAATCATGGTATACCAGGAATTATTAACTCATATGGTATGGCTGTTCTTACAGAAGATAGTGTCAGTCATTTAGGGGAAATTAAGGGGAAACTTCGAGTAGTTGACCAATGGGTATATCATTCAAGGTTATATAGAGCAGCATCATTAGTTGCTGAAGAACCGTATTTAGATATAATTCAATTAAATTCATTCGGATGTGGACTTGATGCAGTCACAACAGATCAAGTATCAGAGATTATTTCTGCAAAAGGAAAGATATATACTGTACTTAAAATAGATGAAGGAAATAATTTGGGTGCTGCAAGAATAAGAATAAGATCACTTAAAGCTGCAATGGATGAACGATTACGTAAAAACTATATACCAGTTGAAGAAAAGATAGAATATAAGAATAGAATATTTACTGAAGAAATGAGAAAAAATCACACTATATTGTGTCCTCAAATGTCTCCAATTCATTTTGATATAATTCAGGAGGCTGTAAGAGCATCAGGATATAAACTTGAAGTACTTCCATCTATAGATAGAAATGCTATTGAGGAAGGTCTGAAATATGTAAATAATGACGCATGTTATCCATCAATAATTGTGGTTGGGCAGATTATTGAAGCATTGAAATCAGGAAGATATGATATTAATAATACATCTGTAATAATAAGTCAGACTGGTGGAGGATGTAGAGCAACAAATTATATTGGCTTTTTAAAGCTTGCACTTAAAGAAGCAGGATTTGAACAAGTTCCGGTTATTTCATTAAATGCTGTTGGGCTTGGTGATCAACCTGGATTTAAAATAGGAATAAAAATGATAAATAGAGCATTGATGGCTATTGTTTATGGGGATTTGTTAATGCGAGTATTATATAAAACAAGACCATATGAAAAAGTTGAAAATTCCGCTAACAAGCTATATGAGAAATGGAATGAAGCTGCAAAGGAAAATGTACGTAATGGAAGTAAGCGTGAGTTTTCGAGAAATGTAAAAAGTATAATAAAAGAATTTGATGAACTTGAACTTCTTAATATAAAGAAGCCTAAAGTGGGAATCGTAGGAGAAATATTAGTTAAATTTCATCCTACTGCAAATAATGATATTATAGGGACATTAGAACGAGAAGGGGCAGAAGTTGTAGTTCCTGATTTCCTTGACTTTTTCTTTTATTCAGCTTTGGATGAAGACTTTAAGGCAAAATATTTAGGTGGAAAAAAAATTACTAAGAATATATATAATTGCGCAATAATGTATATGGAGACATATAGAAGTACAATGAAAAAATATCTTGATAGGAGTAATAGATTTTCAAGTCCTAAACATATAAAAGAACTTGCAAAAATGGCATCACCAATCCTTTCTCTTGGTAATCAAACAGGAGAAGGATGGTTCCTTACAGCTGAAATGATTGAACTTATAGAGAGTGGAACTAAGAATATTGCATGTTTACAACCTTTTGCATGTTTACCTAATCATGTTACAGGAAAAGGAATGATAAAAACTCTTAAGGAAAAATATTCTGATTCTAATATAGTAGCTATAGATTATGATCCAGGTGCATCCAACGTAAATCAACTCAACAGAATTAAACTGATGCTTTCTGTTGCATTTAAAAATATTGATAGTGATGTTAATGTTGATTATAAAGAAGCAGAAGTTGAAGTTCCAGATGTTCAAGGAGAAATAGGTATAAATCATGTATAAAAATACTTATTATAATTAAGATGATATGTTAAAAATTAATGTGACTTTATAAAATAAACAAATTAAAGCTGTACTATGAAGTACAGCTTTAATTTGTTTAGAAATTTCTATATTAATAAAAAATATTAATTATTATTAATAAATCTATATACAATATCTTATGGATAAGCTATAATTTATTGATATTTGAATAATAAAAATACAATACTATATGTTTTTTAATTATGGTATAATATTAAATTGAAGTTTATATTAGATTAATAAAATGGAAAAATTAACTATTATTTTATGTTGGAGGAATATAGAGTGACGAGAAAGAAGAAGAGTGACGAAGAAAATAGAAAAGGATTTAGACCTTTAGTTTTTTTTATGTCAATCATTTATATAGTTATTTTTTTAGGAATAACTACACCACTTGTGTTAATATTTGGTCCATATGAAAATACGAGAAGAGCACTTATAAATACTATTTTAGCTACAAGACATGCATATTGGATTACAGATAACATGTCTCAAGAAACAATAAATAATCTTCTTGGAATAAAGGAAACAGCGGCTGAAGTAAAAAATGATAATGAAGTAAAACAGGACATTGATAAGGTAAACGTAAAATATACTAGTGGAACTGAGATTACACAATATAATATAAATACTGATAGATATACTGCCTATATACTTGAAATTAAAAACCCATGCAGTATTAAGGTTTCTATGACTAAATATCTTGGAAAGCTTGGACAAAAAACAAGTGATATGGCAGAAGAACATAATGCAATAGCGGCAATAAATGGAGGTGCATTTGTTGACGAATCAAGTGATGGAACTGTGTATGCAGGAACAGGGGCAAGACCAGGAGGTTTTGTAATTTCTAATGGAAAAGTAGTATATCCAACTGAAAATGTTGATAAAGATAATGTTGAAAATGTTGTTGCATTTACTAAAAGCGGAAAACTAATTGTAGGAGACCATTCATTGCGAGAACTTGAAAAGCTTAATGTTCAGGAAGCAATGTGTTTTAGAAAACCTAATATTATAATAAATGGAGAAAGACAAGTAAAAGACAAGATGGCAGAAGGTCTTAATCCACGAACTGCTGTTGGACAAAAAGAAGATGGTACTGTAATATTCCTTGTTATTGATGGGCGAAAGATAACTGCACCAGGGGCAAGCCTTTATGATGTTCAGGAAATAATGATGGAAAGAGGTGCTGTTAACGCAGGTGCACTCGATGGAGGATATTCTTCAACAATGTATTACAAAGGAGAGGTTATAAATTCTCCTAATGCATGGAATGGAGAGAGAAGTGTTGCTACAGCATTTTATGTTGAATAACATAGCTTTTCAGAAGTAACATAGATAATTTAAATATTTATATCTTAAGATGATTAAGTGGAAAATTACTATGAAAGGATTAGTTAAATGAAAAATTTAGTGAAAATAGTAGCTTGGACATTAGTGGCACTAGTTATACAACAGAGTACATTTTGGTATTTGGAAAATGTATATTTAGCTACTGACTACGAAATAAAAGCTGAAGTGGTTGAAGAAAAAGAAGAAAAACCACAAGAAGAGAAGGAAGAAATTCAAATTAAAAGTGGAATAGAAAATTTGTCAGTATCTCATGACGGTAGATTTGTTGCATATATGGATAATGGAGAACTAAAGATTTTTGATTCAAAGGAAAACAAGGAAAATGATTTTACACCTGAACATAAAGGACAGGTTGTATTTTATAAATGGCTTACAGAAGGCAATAGTATGATAGTTATTCAAAAGATTAAAGAAAAAGGTGATGTGTATTATGAACCTGTATCTTATAACGCTAAAAAGTCATCTGTTACAAGTATTGTAGATTTTAATTATAATGAAGTACGTATTCCAGTAGATAATGATGAAGATAAGGTAGAGAATGTTGAATTTTCTACTGCAACTAATGTTTTCTACATAAAAATAAAGAAGCGTAATGAAAAGAGTGATTTATATTCATTAAATGTAATGAATCAGATGACTCTTGTTAGGGAAAACAAGAATATAGGAGATATTATCGTACCAACTACAAATGCAAATTGTGTTATGGAAATGGGAGATTTTGTAACCATTTTAAATAGTCCTGATAATATAGAAGTACCAGCTAATGGTAAAGTCAGAATATTAGGAACTGATATTAATGATTATGTTTATTTTGGAGATGAGATAGATGGTAAAATCACTAAAATATACTATACTACATTAAATAATGAAACTTTAAAATGGAATGTACTCTCACTTTCTAAAGCTGTCCTCAAGGATGATATATTCATTGATTATTCCGGAAAAATATATATAAATGATAGTGATGAAAAAGCAGTTACAGAACTTACAACAAGAAAAACAATTAGTTATGAAGGAGAGTTTGTACAAATTTATTCAGAAGGTATTATTTATAAATCAGGAAATAAGCTTATAAAAATTCAGCTTGAACCTAAAAAAACATCAGAACATAATGAGAAAACTAGCTAACTATAATAAATAATTAGTATAAAAAATTATTAGATGAGCATTCTAATTTTGAGGTGATATTATTGGATAATAATAAAAATAGAATGCATGATAGACCAAAGTCCAACGCAGAAAGAAGAAAGATGGAGCCAAAAGATAATTCTGATTTAGGCGTTATAGATGGGAAAAAAATAGGAGCACCACCACATAAAGAAAAAGATCATTTTTAAAATGGATGCCATAAGTATGTTAATTTATATTTAACATACTTATGGCGTTTTATTATATATGGTTGAAGAAGATGTTTATATAGACTAGCAATATATGTAAATGTAGTGGTATAATAAGTTATATTTCACGTTAACAAATTTTATTAATAAAATTATGTGAAAATAAAATGGGGAAGAGGGCTTTAACAATGTTCATAAGAAAGAACGTATTAAATCTGGCATTGCCTATAATGATTGAACAGACATTTGTTATGCTTTTAGGCGTATGCAATACTATGATGGCAGGACATATTGGAGAAGAAGCTGTTTCAGCAATTGGAATGGTAGACACAATTAATATGCTTTTTATATCATTTTTTGCTGCATTATCAGTAGGAGCAACAGTTATTGTTGCTCAGGAAGTTGGAAAAGGAGAACATAAAGAAGCAAATGAAATAGCTAGACAAGCTCTTGTTTCAGGCATGATTGTATCATTAATTATAACAATATTTTTATGGATTTTTAGACAGGATATTATTAATTTTTTATACGGTACTGCTGATGAAAATGTTAAAATTGATGCAAAACTCTATATAGAATTTACTCTTATGACATATCCATTCATAGCAATAGAACAAATTGCTAATGGAATTTTACGAGGTTGTGGGGACACAAAGACACCAATGTACATAACTATATTTATGAATGTTATAAATATAATATTAGGATACATATTGATATATGGTATAAATTTTTTGAATATATCCTCTTTTGGAATAAAAGGAGCAGCTATTGCTATAGCTATTGCAAGAGTAATAGGAACTATACTAATTGGATTCGTATTATACAGAGGAAGTAAAATAATTAAGATACAATCACTATATCCCTTCAAATTTAACTTGAAGATACAAAGAGGTATTTTTAATATAGGACTTCCAGCAGGAATGGAGCAAGTTATTTTTAATGCAGGAAAATTAATAGTTCAAGTATTTATTGTTACCATGGGAACAGCATCTATAGCTGCAAATTCAATTGCAATGTCAATATCTCAAATAATAAATGTACCTGGAAATGCACTATGTATTGCAGCCACTACTTTAGTTGGACAATCTATAGGAAGAGATGATGTTAAAGGTGCAAAAAGCACTCTTATATATCTTGTTAAATTTGCTACAGTTTGTCTGGGAACAATAGGCCTTTTATTTGTACCAATATCTGAATGGCTTGCATCTCTTTATACTAATTCAGAAGAAGTAATACATTTGACTGCTGTACTTATTAAGGCGAATAGTATGGCTATTTTTGTATGGCCACTTTCTTTTGTTCTTTCAGGAGGACTTAAAGGAGCAGGAGATACACGATTTACAATGATAACAGCTTTTATAGGAATGTGGATATTTAGAATATGCATTGGGTATATACTTGGAATAGTTTTAGGATTTGGAGTTCTTGGAATATGGATAGGAATGTTCATAGACTGGGCAGTGAGAGGAATAATGTATTCTTGTAGATTAAAGGGTATAAAATGGTTAAAATATAAAATTTAAAAAATTTTTGTTTTTTAGGAAAATTATTCAATAGTAGGAACAAATAAAGAATTTTAGTTTATAAAAATAGTATAAATTAATTTGTAAGTGTACAATCTAATGATGAGGTGATGTTCATGGGTAAGAAAATGAAAGCTGATAATGAAAGAAAAAAGAAACATGTAAGTCATAATCCCCAAGCAGAAAGTGTAAAGGCTGTATTTGGAGAACCTAAAGCAAAAACATATGATCCTACTGACTTTAAGATTTAATAATGTTGATTAAATCTTAAGTATGTAAAAAGAAAATATTTAAGCAGCTTTAAAAAGCAGATTGTCCTTTTTGACAGTCTGCTTTTGTGGGTAAATTATTAAGTTGTAATTGTTAATAAGACGGTTATTGTATTATAATAGTATAAAAAGCTTATAAAGTTACTCGGGAGATGGAATTATGAAATTAGAATTAACAATAAATGAATTAGGTGAAGTTTTAAAAAAAGTATCAAAAGAAAATAATTTGAATGTACTTATAAAATCTGCTTTAAGTGGAGGATGGATGACTGTTACTGGAACAGCACAAATTACTAAAGTTCCTGAAAATCATGTTAATAGTTGTAAAGGTAAGAAAGACAATATAATTCATATAAAAATTAATGAAGATATGGAAAATGAAACATTATTAAAACTAACAGGAGTTAATAATAAGAAATTTAATGTTGATATTTCAGCGGGAAAGTATAGAGAATTAGGGGCGAATAATTTAACCATTAATATGGTAAAAACAAATGAAAATGAAACAAAGATAAAAATAGATGAAAATATAATTTTTACTGTGAAAAATAATGTAAATAATATTTTAAATATAATAAAATAATATATATGTATCAGGGTTAGAAAATGTTTACATATATTAGATTATAGTTTATAATAGTAATAAAATGTTTGGGAATATATTAATGATAATTCCTTAAAAAATAGCTCATATCTTTTTTATATACTTGTGGCTCTCTTTTATTTAAGAGGGCTATTTTTATGTATTTAATTAATGAAATATGAGAAAAATAAATAAAAATATTTTATTATTAGGAGAAAATTATGAAGATAAGACTTGGCTATGTTGCTATTTCAATGAAATTAGGCAAAAAGGTTACTAGCTCTAGTTCGGTTACTTTTAAAAATTATACAAGATTAAATTCAGAAGAAGAACGAATTAATAAGTTGAAGAAAGTAGCTTTATCAAATTTAAATGATTTAGAGAAAATACTGAATTATAATGTTGAAAATAGTATACATTTTTATAGAATAACATCTGCATTAATACCTTTAGTCACACATCCTGAAGTGGGATATTGGGGACATAGACAGATATTTAAGAAGGATTTTGAAGCCATTGGTAGAATAATAAAAAAAAATAATATGAGAGTTGATACCCATCCAGATGAATTTAATGTATTAAATAGTACAAATCCAAGAGTTGTAGCAAACACTAAGATAAATTTAATATGCCAGACTGAGTGGTTTGAAGATATGAACTATAATGATGGAAAGATGGTTTTGCATGTAGGAGGTGCAACTGGTGGGAAAGGAGAAGGAATTCATAGATTTATTAATAATTTTTATGAATTTCCAGAAGAAATAACATCTAGACTTATTATTGAAAACGATGATAAAACATATACAGCAGGAGAAGTTTTGAATTTGTGTAAAACATTGAATGTTCCAATGGTATTAGATGTACATCATCATAATTGTAACAATAACAGTGAATTAATTGAAAAATTAATAGAAGCAATTTTTAATACATGGAATAATGAAAGTCTTCCACCTAAAATACATTTTTCTTCTCCAAGAGAATATGAAAATGATAGAAAACATGCTGATTATATTGATGTAAAGGAGTTTGTTAAATTTATTGAAAGTGCTAAAAGCATTGACCGAGATTTTGATGTTATGCTTGAATGTAAGCAAAAAGATGAAGCACTATATAAACTGTCAGAAGACATTAAATTAATAAGACCAGATTATAAGTGGATAGATGAAAGTACATTTATAGTCTAAAAATAATTTTTGGTTGTTAAGATAACTGGTATTTTTTCGATAATTAACTAAGATGTATATAGTAATGATGTTATAAAATATTGTTAAACAAAGCATTATTAACATATTTTATATGATACGTGGAGGATGAGTAAAATGAAAAAATTAAAGGTTTTTACTTTTGTGCTATCTGCATTGATGCTACAAAGTATTTGTGTTAATGCAGCAAGTTCGAAGAAAAGTGATGAGTACACTAGGGAAGAAATTGAAAATAGAAGACCAGGATTTTATGCTAGTGATATAGCCAAAAGTGTTCAATATGTAAATTCAGGGAAGAACACATTTTCTGCAAAAGAAGCACCAAGCATTGATGATGAAGATGATTATGAACAAATAGAAAATTATACTTATAATCAAGTGGGACCTATAAGTGCTAGTGATATTGTCACTATTAATGCAATTCCAGGAAGCAGTGCTAAATGGGGAAGAGCTAATAATGGAAATTGGATATATCTTGAGAATAATCAGCCTGGTACTGGATGGAAGCTTGTTAATGGAGAATGGTACTATATGGATAGTAATGGCGTTATGCAGACAGGTTGGGTAAATTATAAAGGAAATTGGTATTATTTATATTCAAGTGGTCAGATGGCTACAAATACTTGGGTTGAAGGATATTATGTAAACTCCTCTGGTATAATGGTATAAAAACATTTAATCCAATTAATCTATAAAGGGTAGATTAATTGGATTATTTTTTGCTATTAATAATATGATAATTATTATTAAATAGTATTTACTTTTTTATAATATAGATATAGAATATAAATAAGGATATTGATTATTTATTAACAATGTTTATTAATAAAAAGTGTTTGGAGGAATATAGATGAAAGTTTTAGTAGTAGGATGTACACATGCAGGTACAGCAGCAGTTGTAAATTTAAAGGAATTATATCCAGAAAGTGAAATCACTATATATGAAAAAAATGATAACATCTCATTTCTATCATGTGGAATAGCATTAAACGTAGGAAAAGTAATAGAAAGTACTGAAAGTTTGTTTTATAATTCACCTGAAAACTTAGCTAAAAGTGGTGTTAATACTAAAATGAAACATGAAGTATTAGATATAAATTTTGATGAAAAAAGAGTAGAAGTAAAAAATTTAGTTACACAAGAAGTATTTTATGATGATTATGATAAATTAGTATTAACATTAGGATCTTGGCCTATTGTACCAGAATTTGAAGGAGGAAACTTAGATAATATAGTTTTATGTAAAAACTATGACCATGCATTAAATATTATTAATAAAGGAGAAAAAGCTGAGAATGTAGTTATTATAGGTGCAGGATACATTGGTGTTGAACTAGTTGAAGCTTTTGAAATGCAAGGAAAGAAAGTTACTCTTATAGATGCTGAAAATAGAATAATGGCAAAATATTTAGATAAAGAATTCACAGATATAGCAGAAAAGGAATTTAGTGATAGAGGTGTGAATTTAGTTTTAGGTGAAAAAGTTCAAAAATTTAATGGTGAAAATGGAAAAGTAAATGAAGTTGTAACTGATAAAGGAACATACAAAGGTGATTTAGTTGTTTTATGTATTGGATTTGCACCGAATACAAAGCTCATTAATGGAAAATTAGATACATTGAAGAATGGTGCTATAATCATTGATGAATATATGAGAACTAGCAGAGAAGATGTGTTTGCAGCTGGAGACTGTTGTGTTGTGAAATTTAACCCAGCTAAAGAAGAAAGATATATACCATTAGCAACAAATGCAGTTAGAATGGGTACATTAGTTGCTAAGAATCTTGTTAAGCCAACACTTAAGTATATGGGAACACAAGGAACTTCAGGAATTAAAATATATGATAAATGTATAGCTTCAACAGGATTAACAGAAGAAGGGGCTAAAATAACAACAAATATAAATGCAGGAAGTGTTACTATAACTGATAATTATAGACCAGAATTTATGCCTACTTTTGAACCTGCAACTATAAAGTTAGTATTTGATAAGGATAGTAGAAAAGTAATAGGAGGACAAATATGTTCAAATGTTGATTTGACTCAGTATATGAATACTCTATCTGTAGTAATACAAAATGAAATGACAGTTGAAGAATTAGCAATGACAGATTTCTTCTTCCAACCTCACTTTAACAAGCCTTGGAGTTTATTAAATACTGTAGCATTAAAAGCTATCTAACTTAAAATAACCTGTAAATTGCATACAATACATAGGTTGCACACATGAATTGTATGCAATATTTATATATCTGCAATATATAAATATTGTAGATATATAAATATAATACAAAATAATTAAAGTTGTTGACAAGTATTTACTTAGATGATATATTAATACTCATAAAACGTATACATGAAATTGAAAATAGAAAAATTAAATTATTAAAATTGGATTGTTACTGATTATGCAGGCAAAACCTAAGAAGATTATAAGAGCCAATATTACTATGTAAGTTCTTATAATCTACTTGGGTTTTTTTATTTAAACAAATTAATTTATCATGTATATAAATTATATTAAGGGAGAGGTAATTTATATGAAAAGATATTTGGTATTAGATATAGGGGGTAGTTCTATTAAATATTCAATAATGACTGAAAAAGCTGAGTTTTTAGAAAAGGGTAATGTTACGACACCTAAAGAAAAACTAGAAGAATTTGTTGAAACTATTGGATGTTTATATGATAAGTATAAAGAAGAAATATCTGGGATAGCTATAAGTATGCCTGGGATTATTGATAGCGAGAAAGGATACGCATATACTGGAGGAAGCTTATTATATAACAATAATAAAGAAATAGTGAAAATTCTTAAAAAAAGATGTCCTGTTAATATAACTATTGAAAACGATGGTAAATGTGCAGCTTTAGCAGAAGTATGGAAAGGGACATTAAAAGATTGTAATGATGGCATTGTTATAGTTCTTGGAACAGGTGTTGGTGGAGGTGTTATAAAAGCTAAAAGAATACATAAAGGAAAAAATTTCTTTGCAGGAGAATTTAGCTTTATAAGGACTAATGTAGATGATTCAGAAAATATTGATAATATGTGGGCAATGAAGAGTGGTTCATCGGCATTGATAAAATCTGTAGCTGAAGTTAAAGGTTTAGATGAAAAAGATGTAAATGGTTATAAGGTATTTGAGTATGTTAATAATGGGGATGAAGATGTGTTAAAAGTATTTGATGATTTTACGAAAATACTTGCAGTACAAATAATAAATCTTTGCTGTGTTTTAGATCCTGACAAAGTTGCAATTGGCGGTGGAATAAGCGATCAGCCCTTATTAATTGATTATATAAATAAAAATTTAAATAATAACTATGATAAATACACTATGTTTGGAGAACTTCCAAGAATACAAGTTGAAAAATGTACATTTGGAAATGATTCTAATCTTATAGGAGCTTTATATAATTATCTTACATTAAAAAATAATTTAGCCATATAATATCTAAAAAACTCTTGAAAAATATTCAAGAGTTTTTTATTATTACTTATTAATGAAATTAAATAAATATGTACTAAATTTTAGTGTCATAAAATATATATATATCATATAATACATTAAGATTATAGAAAATCTATATTATATGATTTTATTATAAATTGGATTGATAAAAAAATAACAAACAATAATTTAATATATATATTTTAAGGGGGCGGTGTATTTGCTAGAAAATCTTAGAATTAAGTTGGTAAAAATAGCTCAAGAAGCAGAGAAGTATGGATTGTGTAAAGAGAAAACAGGAAGTTTTAGTATTAAAGATTCTACTACAGGATATATTTTAATTACACCTTCTCAAGTTAGCAGAAGTGACTTGAAACCTGAAAACATTTGTATAGTAGATATGGACGGAAAAACAATAGAAGTTGAAAATAATAAAAAGCCAAGTAGTGAAATTCTTCTGCATCTTGAAATATACAATCAAAAAAAGGACGTAAAAGCTGTTATGTATGCACATTCTTTATATGCAACTATATTTGCAGTTGCAAACAAAGTTATTCCTCCAATAGTTGCAGATTCAAGACACTATGGAGGTTATATATATGTTGCACCTTACGAAAAAGCTCAGACTATAGATTTAGCTAAAAGTGTAATAGGACCATTAAGTAAAAATGATGTATGTCTTCTAGAAAGGCATGGTGTTGTAATAACAAGTAAAAAAATTGATGAAATTTTAACAAAGGCTAGATATGTAGAAGATGTTGCAGAAATATACTATAAAGTATTACTTTTGAACAATTTTAGAGAACCAAATAGATTAGATATTGAGGAAATTAAATCATGAAATAAAAGTCAATGGTAAGGGAGCAATAATCACATATAAGGTATATTTAAAAGTTTATAGTAGAATAGATTAATTAAATAAAAATCAATGATAGAGTATTAGAGAAAATCAATGATTAGTGTAAAAACACATATCATTGATTTTTATTTTATAAAAAATTATTAGAGATAATAAAGATATGTTAAAAATAGTATTAATTATAAAAGAGGGATAAAAATGATAAAGTTTATTGATTGTAAAGAAGCTGTATTATTATTAAAAAATAATGATGTTGTTGCTGTTTCTGGTTTTGCGGGACTAGCAGTTCCAGAAAGTTTACTTAAAACATTAGAAGAAAGATATATTGAAGAGGGGTATCCCAATAATCTCACACTAATGTTTGCTGCTGCACAAGGAGATGGTAAAAGTAAAGGTTTAAATCATTTAGCTCATAAAGGACTTGTCAAAAGAGTTATAGGGGGGCATTTTAATCTTGCACCAAAGCTTGCAGAAATGATGAATAATAATATTATTGAAGGTTATAATCTGCCACAGGGAGTTATGTGTAATATATTTAGAGACATATCTAGAAAGTCTGGATTTACGCTAAGCAAGGTTGGTCTTGGAACTTTTGTTGATCCAAGAATAGAAGGGGGAAAAGTTAATTCTATAAGTAAAGAAAAAATAGTTGAGCTATTTAAATTTAATGGAGAAGAATTTTTATTATATCATCATCAAAAGATAGATATTGCGCTAATAAAAGGAAGTTATTGTGATGAAAATGGAAATATTTCATTAGATAATGAGGCAACATATTCAGAAGCATTTTTAATAGCACAGGCAGTTAAGAATTCTGGAGGAATTGTAATAGTTCAAGTTGATAAAGTAGTGTCTAAAAATGAAATGAAGTGTAAAAGTGTTAAAATTCCTAAAATCTATGTTGATTATATTGTGGAAGTTTTAGATAAAGATAATAAAGAACAGGTATTAGGATTGGAATACAATCCTTTTTTGACAGCAGAATATGAGAAGGATAAAAAAGATTTTGCTTTTGAAGAAAGAGAGGAAAATAGAAAAAGTCAATTAAAAAGTGAAAAAAACACTTTAGATGCTAGAAAAATAATTGGAAGGCGAGCTGCTATGGAGCTTAGTAAAGGTGATATTGTAAATATAGGAATAGGCATACCAGAAGAAGTTTCAAGTATAGCTTATGAGAATGGCTTTTCTAAGATGATTACTTTAACAGTGGAGCCAGGACCAATAGGAGGAATACCACAAAGTGGCAAGGGTTTTGGAGCATCTTTAAAAGCAGAATGTATATTAGACCAAATAAGTCAATTTGATTTTTATGATGGAGGTGGTCTTGATATTGCTTTTTTAGGAATGGCAGAATGTGATAAAATGGGTAATATAAATGTAAGTAAATTTGGCACTAGACTAGCTGGATGTGGAGGTTTTATAAATATAACTCAAAATACAAAAAAAATTATTTTTTGTGGGACTTTTACAGCTAAAGGTCTTGAAATAAATATAAGACATGGAAAGATGTTTATAGAAAATGAAGGTAAAAATAAGAAGTTTAAGACAAAAGTTCAGCAGATTACTTTCAGCGGGGAAAAGGCAAAAAAATATGGGCAAGAAGTAATTTATATTACAGAAAGAGCTGTATTCAAACTAAAAGAGGATGGTATATATTTAACAGAAGCTGCACCAGGTATAGATATTGAGAAAGATATAATCAATCAAATGGATTTTAAACCTTTTGTAGATAAGAATTTTAAGGTTATGGATGAAAAGATTTTTTTATAATAATAATAGTAATGATAAGTTATAAAAACAATAAAGATAAAATGAAGGAGAATAAACATGGCAATATTATCAATAGGAGATACTGTAGCAATAGTAGCTTGTTCTAATGGACTAGATGAAAAAATGAAACCTAAGATTGAAGAACTAGTAATTATTTTAAATGAAATAGGTTTAAAAACAATAATTAGTGATAAAGTTTATAAGAAATATTCAGCCTTTAATGGTACAGGGAAAGAAAGAGCTGATGTACTTTTAAAATATTATAGACATAATGAGGTTAAGGCAATATTTGATGTTTCAGGAGGAGATTTATCTAACGAAATTTTAGAATATCTAGATTTTAATGATATAAATAAAAATTATAAACCATATTTTGGATATAGCGATTTGACAGTTGTAGTAAATGCTTTATATTCAAAGACAAATCAAAAAAACTATTTATATCAAATAAGAAACTTGGTAGATAGTAATAAAATAGAACAAATCAAAAATTTTAAAGATACTTTTATTGATGATAACAGGTCAATATTGAATTTTGAATATGAATGGATTCAGGGAAATTTTATGAGTGGTATAGTCGTTGGAGGAAATATAAGATGTTTTCTAAAACTTGCGGGAACAGAATATATGCCTGATTTTAAGGATAAACTTTTATTCTTGGAAAGTTTTAGTGGTGATGTACCTAAAATGGTTTCTTATCTTACACAATATAAACATATGGGAATTTTTAAAAAGGTCAATGGTATAATACTAGGAAGCTATACTGAAATGGAAAGAGAAAATTATTCACCAACAATAGTTGATATTATTAAAAGGATAGTAGATGACAGTAGTATGCCTATTGTAAAGACTAATGAAATTGGTCATGGAACAGATTCTAAGTGTATTATTATAGGCGAAAATTTAACATTGAGACTTTCATGTAATTAATTAAATAATAATATAGAAAAGACGAGAGAATTTTTAAAAAGTATCCTCGTCTTTTTCAATTTGCACTATTTCTGCATCTGTATTGTTTTCTACAAATGTTATTATATGTTCCATGATAGAATCAGCCTGTGCGCTGTTTCCAGCCAGACCTGTAATACCAATATCTATTGTGGAATGAATATCTTGATTTTCAACTTCAGCTACTGAAATGTTAAATTTGTTTTTTAGTTTCTGAATTAAGCTTTTTACAATCATTCTCTTTTCTTTTAATGAATGAACCCAAGGTGCACGAAGTGTTATTTTCATAATTAATATTTTCATTTAGTCACATCCTTCTAAATTTTTTTACAATTATATCATAATGAAACTGCAATATTATTATACGATATAAGGTGAGAAATTATATAAATTATTGACAAAATACAATGATTAATATATCATAAAAATGAAAATAAATTATTAATATAAAAGCAATGATAAAGAGGAGTAGAAATTTATAAGCATTATAAGAGAGAGGGAAGAGCTGAAAACCCTTATGTGGAGAATTTTGAAGGTAGCTTTTGAGCTTCTTTAGTGAATGTAAGTAGCTAAAGACGGTTATCTAAATCGTTATTTGAATTAAGAGTCCATTAGAACATATTTATTTTATATGTTTACGTGGAAATAAAGGTGGTAACGCGAGTCTTCGTCCTTTTTAGGATTAGGGCTCTTTTTTTATATATAGATATATTAATAAAGGTAAAAAAGATTCCATAGGAATTTTAATAATAGAATTACTTCAATTTACATATGATAATAGACAATGAACAGTGAACAATAAAAATTAAAGATATTTCAAAGAAATATCATCAACAACTGTCAATTGTCAATTGTCAATTGTCAATTGAATAAGTTTGGAGGAAATAAAAATGTCAGAAATTAAAAACATATCAACTACATATGATCCAAAAGAATTTGAAGACAGAATTTATAAGACATGGGAAGAAAAAAAATATTTTACACCAGAAGTAGATAAGAGTAAAAAACCATTTACAATAGTAATGCCGCCACCAAATATAACAGGTCAACTTCACTTAGGTCATGCATTTGATGACACACTTCAAGATATACTTATAAGATTTAAGAGAATGCAAGGTTACTGTACATTATGGTTACCAGGTGAAGATCATGCTTCTATTGCAACAGAAGTTAAGGTTGCTAATATGCTTTCTGAGCAAGGTTATGATAAAAAAGAAATGGGAAGAGAAGCATTCCTTGAAAAAGTGTGGGAATGGAGTGATAAATACAGAGCTACAATAAGAAATCAAGTTAAGAAACTTGGAGTTTCTGCTGATTTTACAAGAGAAGCTTTTACAATGGATGAAAACTTAAGCGCTGCTGTAAAACATGTATTTGTAAAATTATATAATGAAGGCTTAATTTATCAAGGAAATAGAATTACTAACTGGTGTACACACTGTCAGACTGCTTTATCTGATGCAGAAATTGAATATGAAGAACAAGCAGGTCATTTCTGGCATATAAACTATCCATTAGCTGATGGATCAGGATATCTTGAAATTGCTACAACAAGACCTGAAACATTACTAGGAGATAGTGGTGTTGCTGTTAACCCTAATGATGAAAGATATAAACATTTAATAGGAAAAACTGTAATATTACCTCTTGTTAATCGTGAAATTCCTATAGTTGGAGATGATTATGTAGACTTAGAATTCGGAACAGGTGCCGTTAAAATGACTCCAGCTCACGATCCTAATGACTTTGAAGTAGGAAAGAGACACAACCTTGAAATAATCAGAGTTATGGATGATAAGGGAATAATTAACGAAAAGGGCGGAAAATATAAAGGTCTTGATAGATATGAAGCTAGAAAAGCTATTGTTAAGGACTTAGAAGACGCTGGGCTTTTAGTTAATATTAAAGATCATGCTCATAATGTTGGTACACATGATAGATGTGGTACTACAGTAGAACCAATAATATCTAAACAATGGTATGTTAAAATGGATCAATTAGCTAAACCAGCTGTAGAAGTTGTTAAAAATGGTGAAACTAAGTTTGTTCCAGAAAGATTTGATAAAACTTATTTTAACTGGATGGAAAACATTCAAGATTGGTGTATTTCTAGACAATTATGGTGGGGACACAGAATTCCAGTTTACTACTGTCAGGATTGTGGTGAAATGATGGTTCTTGAAGATGCTCCATCAAAATGTACTAAATGTGGTAGTACAAATGTTGAGCAAGATAATGACGTTCTTGATACATGGTTCTCTTCAGCATTATGGCCTTTCTCAACATTAGGTTGGCCAAACAAGACAGAAGACTTAGATTATTTCTATCCAAACAGTGTATTAGTTACTGGACATGATATAATATTCTTCTGGGTTGCTAGAATGATATTCTCAGGATTACACTGTATGGGAGAAACTCCATTCCACACTGTATTAATCCATGGACTTATCAGAGATTCTCAAGGAAGAAAGATGAGTAAATCTTTAGGAAATGGTGTTGATCCTCTTGAAGTTATAGATCAGTATGGTGCCGATGCATTAAGATTCATGATTGCAACTGGAAATGCTCCAGGAAATGATATGAGATACTATCCAGAAAGAGTTGAATCATCAAGAAACTTTGCTAACAAGATATGGAATGCTTCAAGATTTGTTATGATGAATCTTGATAAAGAAATCATGAACAAATATAAAGACTGCAAAGAATATTCATTAGCTGATAAGTGGATATTATCAGAAATGAATACATTAGTTAAAGAAGTTACTGAAAATATGGAAAAATATGAACTTGGAATTGCAATGTCAAAAGTTTATGATTTCATGTGGACAGAATTCTGTGACTGGTATATAGAACTTATAAAACCAGTATTCTATGGTGAAGATGAAAAAGCTAAGGGCGTAGCTTATAATGTATTAAATACTGTTTTAGTAACAGGATTAAAATTATTACATCCAGCAATGCCATTCATAACAGAAGAAATATATACTCATTTAACTGAAGAAGAAACAATAGTAAATGCTGCATGGCCAGAATTTGATGAAGCTTTAGTTAATAAAGAAGCAGAAGATAATATGGCATATGTTATAGAAGCAATTAAAGGATTAAGAAATGTAAGAGCTGAAATGAATGTACCACCTTCAAGAAAAGCTAAGGTTATAGCTTATATAGCAGAAGATGCTAAAGAAGCATTTACAAATGGTGCAGCATACATGGAAAAATTAGCTTCAGCTTCAGAAGTTGAATTTATTACGGATAAATCATCTGTTCCAGCAAATGCTGTATCTCTAGTTGTTAAGGGTGGAGAATTGTTTATGCCACTTCTTGATTTAGTAGATAAAGAAAAGGAACTTGATAGATTAAATAAAGAAGTTAAGAAATTAGAAGGTGAAATCGAAAGAATTGATAAGAAGCTTGGAAATCAAGGGTTCGTAGCTAAAGCACCTGAATCTGTAGTTAATGCAGAAAAAGAAAAGAGAGTTAAATATGTTGAAATGCTAGAAGCTGTTAAAGTTAGAATAGAAGCATTAAACTAAAAATATAAATAGTAAAAATCCCAATACCCATTTTTATAGGTATTGGGATTTTTATATTAAAATTTTTTAATATAAAGGATATTACAGAATAAATATTAATATATATGTACTATGTTAATAAATTCTGGAGGTATATGAGAAGTGAAAGCTAAAAAGCATTTTTTAAATCTGATATTTTGGATTACTTTATCAATATTATTTAACATTTATATATTTTATAGTCGTGGAGAAACATGTGCAGTGGAATATTTCGGAGGATACATAGTTGAAATGTCACTGAGTCTAGACAATTTATTTTTGTTTTTAATGATTTTTTCTAATTTTCATATTAAAGAAGAGTATCAAGAAAGAGTCCTATTATATGGAGTTTTGGGGGCTATGGTTTTAAGACTTATATTTATACTTTTAGGAGTTAGTATTATAAGTCAATTTCATTCTATATTATCTTTTTTTGGAATAGTATTATTATATAGTGGAATAAAAATGCTTTTTAATCATAATAATGATAATATTGAATTTCACAATAATTTTGCAATAAAGATGTTAAAAAAATTTATTCCAGTTACAGAAAACTTTGAGGGCAGTAAATTTTTTGTGAGAAAAAACAAGATTTTATATGCTACTCCACTATTAGCTGTTCTTGTAGTAATTGAATTTTCAGATGTACTATTTGCTATTGATTCAATACCTGCAATATTTTCAATAACAACGGATACATTTATAGTTTATACATCAAATATATTTGCTATATTAGGCCTTAGAAGTATGTATTATATTTTAGAGAGAATGAATGATATGTTTAAATTTATGAAATATGGAGTTGGAATTATTTTGATGTTCACAGGATGGAAGCTTGTAGCATTATTTTTTGGAATTGAGATTTCAGTTACTAACTCAGTATTGATAATAATTATAATTTTACTATTAAGTATTTTAGCATCTCTTATTTTTGATAATACTAATAGAGCTAAAAGAAATACATTATATCGTGGAAATAAATAGTTATTGGATATAATGAAATTTGGAGTTTTACTTGCTAGTTTATAAAGTTTATATATAACTTTATAATTATAATTTGTATAACATATATCACATGAATAATTTGACTTTAAAGGAGTCATTTATTATAAAGTTTAGTATTTATAAAATACTAGACTTTATTTTTACAATCCTTCTTTCTATAATTGTAAGTACTCTAAAAGTTAATTAATATTAAGAAATTTAAGGGTAATTCTGCTATAATAATAGTATTATTGAAGTATATACTAATAAATATAGAATTTACTTAGCAAATAAGAGAAGAAGAGGTAAATCAAATGAAAATGACGTATGAAGAAGCAATGGAATATATAAGCAATGTTGGAATGTTTGGCTCGAATTATGGATTAGAACGAACACACAGGTTATTAGAACTGCTTGGTAGTCCTCAAAATAAATTGAAATTAATACATATAGCAGGAACTAATGGAAAAGGTTCTACAACATCAATGATAAGCAAAGTTTTAATTGGAATGGGATTCAAAGTAGGAATGTATACATCTCCATATCTTGAAGTGTTTGAAGAAAGAATACAGATTAATGGTGTCAATATTCCTAAAGATAAGCTTATAGATAATTTAGAAAATGTTAAATATGCTGTAAGCAAAGTAATTGAAGAAGGCTATGAACATCCTACTGAATTTGAAATTATAACTGCATTAATGTTTTTATATTTTTATAATGAAAAAATAGATTATGGAGTAATAGAAGTAGGGCTTGGTGGAAGGCTTGATTCTACAAATGTAATAATACCTAAAGTTAGTGTAATAACATCAATAAGTATGGATCATATAAATATTCTAGGAAATACAATTGAAGAAATAGCAAAAGAAAAGTCAGGTATAATTAAAGAGGATGTACCAGTTATATTATATCCTCAAAAAAAAGAAGCAGAAGATGTAATTTTAAAAGCTGCACATAATAATAATAGTAAGGTTTATTATGTGAAAACAGATGATGGAAATCTTAAGGGAATTGATTATGATAATATAACTCAAAATGTACAGGTCAATGGATTAAATGGGATTTATAATGTTGATCTTCCTTTACTTGGAGAACATCAGATTCTTAATTTATGCGTAGCAATAAAAGCAGTGGAAGTTTTATGCCAAGTAGAAAAAATTCAATATAATAAAGAAATTATAGAAGAGTCATTAAAAGATGTAAAATGGATAGGAAGACTTGAAACGTTAAATAGAAAGCCATTAATAGTAATAGATGGAGCACATAATATTGATGGAATAAGAGTATTGAAAAACAATATCAGAAAATACTTTAAATACAATAAGATGTATCTTCTTCTTGGTATATTAGCAGATAAACAGGTTGATGAGATGATTAAAGAAATAACACCTATGGCTGAAAAAATATTTGCATTAACACCTCATAGTGATAGAGCGGAGCTCAGTGAAGATTTAAAGAGGGAAATAGAGAAAGTAAACCAAAATGTTGAAGCTTTTGATGATTATAATGAGGCAATTAATGAAGCACTAAAAGTGGCAGAAGATGATGATTTGATACTTGTAAGTGGTTCACTATATATGATTGGTGATATGAGAAAAATAATTAATAAAATAATAAATTAATATGGTAATATATAGATATAGTCTTGTGAGAAAAGGGGTTGGGGAGTTATATGGTTAAAGATTTTGAAGATAGATGTATATTTGATGAACTTAAAGAATTTTATTATAACAATAATGGTGAACTCTATAGCTATCAGGACTTTGAAAAATCTGGGGTTAAAGAATTTAATATGTCATCACACAAAATTAATGATTTAAAAGTTTATGAAAAAAATAGGCTTGCAGATGATTTTATAAGGATATTTTTAGATATTGCACAAGATAAAGAAGAAATTACGGTTCTTGAGGGATATGTAACTTTAAATCCTGTAATAAATTATTATGAAAATTTAGAAAAGTTATTTAAGTGTATTTACGAATATGAAAACAATAAAATATATATTGAGAATTTGATATATAAAATTATAACTAAAAGTAATTCCAAAGAATTAATAAAGGGAGCGCTTATAGGAGCATATATAATTAAAATCAATAATATTGAAGAAATACTAAAAATATATGAAATTCATAACGAATATTTATTCTATGTTTTGAATGGTTACGAGCATATTGGATTATCTAATAATGAATTTTTTGAAATAGCAAAAAAATCAAAAGGTTATGGAAAATTCTTTTCTATTTTGCACTTGAAACCTGTAAATTATGAAATTTCTGACTGGATGATTGAAGAAGGATGCAACAATAATGTTGCTATAACTGAATTAGTATGCTTAAGTATGCTTTCTATAGACATTCTTGATTATATGAATAAGACTACTTTTTCTAAAGAAAAAATTGAAAACTTATCAAAATCATTTAGTATCATGTTTTCAGATTATGGTGTTAAGGAAATAAGAGATGAAGTAAGTGTTTGTGAGAAACTTTTAGAAGAAATAAATGAAAATGCAGCTGATATTTATTCATTGTATGTAACAATATCAATATTATATTCATTGGAAGCAGATTTAATTGATTATTATAAAGAAAAGAAAATAAACCTTCAGATATCTTTGTATAATAAATATAAGAATATTATAGACATGTGCAAAAAGATATGTAAAAAAGAACATTGGAAGACCGTAGTTGAAAATGAACTAACAAACATAGAATTAGAGACTAGCATTTTAATAACATGCGCAGAAAAAATAGGATATAAAATTAAAAAGAAAGATTTTGAAATTTTGTTCAGGCGAGATTATGAAAATGCATTACTATATAAATATGCTTTTTCAGTTGGAAATAAAAATATTAAAAAATGTGCATATAACATTGCAATGAAAAATTTAAGTGTAAGTGAACTTAGTTCAGGACCAGGGGAATTTACAATAGATAAATTAAAATATGAAGATATTCAACATGTATGCTTTTTTATAATGAGTAAGTATATGAATTATGAAGATTTTGCAGATGAATATAAGGAATTTAATCTAAGAGCAATAAAATCTCCATTAATTGAAACAAGAATTCAAGCTTCTTCAAACCTTGAGAAGTTTAAAGGAAAATTTGATTTAAAGGAAATAGAATATATAAAAAATTCAATTATCTCTGAATCTGTAAGCAGTGTGCGAAGAGCTTTGAATTCATTATTAGCTGATGATTATAAAAGAGAGAAAAAGATAGTGAATGTGGATAATTTCAGTGATATGACAATTCATGTTAAAGATATATATTTAATATCAGTCAATATTGAGAATAATAATACTTACGATCGCTCAGAGTTATTTAACAAGCTTAAAGAAGACGATATGGTCTACTTAATAAGAGATTCTGATAACTTGGATAATTCGAATGTAATATTGGTTACAACAGATAAAGGTCTTGTTATTGGAACGATACCTATAAATTTAGGGGAAATAATAAAAAATTTAATTGATAATGGTAAATATTTTTATGGAATAGTAGAAAAAATCAGTGATAACTATGAAGAAATTTCTATAGGTGTGGTAATGAGTTATAGAGATGTGGTAGATGAAATAGGAGATACTTTAATGCTGTTATCAGATGATGTAAATGAATTTATTCAATAGTATATTATAAAATATTAGAGCTTTAAAATAAGTGAAATACCTATTTTAAAGCTCTAATTTTAGTGATTTTCTTTCCAAGCAGTCAATGCCTTAGATAATTGATCAGGACATGAAGTTCCTCTGTTTCTGCAGTCAATACCATGTAATTTAGCTATTACTTCATCTACAGTCATTCCTTTAACAAGGCTACCTATACCTAAAAGGTTTCCTGCGCATCCTCCAACGAACTCTACACTTTTAACTATGTTATCTTCTATATCTATATTAATAGTTGAAGAACATACACCAGACGTTTTATATGAATACATCATATTACTCCTTTCACTTAGGCACTATAAAAAATAAAAAGCCAATAGGTCTGCATTATAGTTAGACTTATTATTTCTTATTATATTTCCTAAGACGCAAATTAGGCTATTATAAGCTTTATGTATTATATTATAGTAGAAATTTGTCAATAAATAAAGAGATTCAGTGCAATTACTTGTACCATTAATTAAAAGGAAGAATATATTAATAATACAATAGGATTATTTTTATGTGGAGGCAAAGAGATGAGTTATATTATTCTTTGTAATACTGGGTCTGATATAATAAGCAAGATTGAAACAGAATCATTAGAAATAGAAAATTATATTTTATCTGGTAATGAGAGAAATTTTGGACCTCATGAAATAACTTTATATAATGACAATATTATTACAGCAAATAATTATAATAATACTATTTCAATTATTCCTAAATTACAATTTGAAGAAAAGAAGAAAAGTAACAAGTGGAATGGTATTGATAAGAATAAAAGAAAGTTCATTACTAAAGGGAAAAATTTATATATAGGTGCTCATCCAAATGATGTTATTCAATATAATAATAATGCTTTTGTAACATGTGGTGAATCCAATTCTGTTATTATGTATGATTTGGAAGAGGAAAAAATTAATATTAATATTCCTGTAGGAAGATTTCCCCATAATATTGAATTATATGAAAATGAAAGATCTGCTTTTGTAAGCAATATGGGAGATGATAGTATTTCTGTAATTGATATAGAAAGCAATAAAGAGATAAAAAGAATTTCTTTGGAAAACACTCCTATAAAGATAAAATTGTCAAAGAATAATCATTACTTATATGTATGCATGAGTTATCTTGGATATGACAAGGATGGTTATGTAGGCATAATATCCTTAGAATCATTAGAACTTGTTTACAAAATCAGAGTAGGATTTTCACCAGTGGATTTATTTGAAGATAATGATTATTTATATGTGTCTAATTTTTGTGGACAATCAATAAGCATTGTTAATTTAAAAATCTTAAAGGAAGAAAAAAGAGTAGATATTACTGGTATGCCACGTGGAATAATTAAATTTAACGAAAAGATATTTGTGGCAGACTACCTAAATGGAGTTGTAAATGTAATAAATCTAAAAACAAAACAAGCAAAAGCCATAGCCGTTGGGAAAGAGCCAAATGCCATGACTTTAGTTGATTAACTGTTATTTTCAGACATTATTCATCAATTTGAAAAATATCAGATTTTACACATATTAATTTATAAATGTATTTATAATTGTATTATATATATCGGAAGGATTATCCTTCCATTTATTGCATATAGCTACAGCTTGATTTTTAGATGGTACAGATAGTTTTAACTCCATTAATAAAGCTTGGTTTTCAACAGCTTTTAAATCGACAATAAAGCTGTCATTATCACCTAAAGTATAATCAGCATGAATAGTTAATTCTTTTTTTATAGACTCAATTTTGTTTTTTATGTATTGATCAATAATTGCTATTTTAGCTGGTGATAATCTAGATTTGAACAAGGATAGAACGGTATCACCATGTTTTGTTAATATCAATAGATTTTTGTCATTAGCCTTATGATATTCAACAAATTTTGCTTCCTCTAGCTCAGATAAATATTGTTGAAATGTAAAGTAATTTATAAAATTATTTTCAAGAATTATTTCTGTAAGCTGAGTATTTGATATTGGTTCTTTTATTGCCTTCAATACATATAACATGAGTAGTTTATTTTCTGCTAATTCTGATGAACTTTCGTACATAATTACCTCCATGACTAATGAAACTCTAATTTCATTATAGCATAAATTAACGATTAGTGAATATAGTTAATAATAAAACAGTAACGTAATATTTACTGGAGTGAACTAGGGGAGGTATTATTTTGGCATGGAGATTTAGAAAAATAGCTATAGATATAGGTTTAATCATTGCAGTAATAATATTATCATTTACCATAAATGATAATATTCATTCTGTTATGGGAGACATAAAGGAAGAACAGCCTATTTATTCTGTAGATACAGCAGAAAAAACTGTAAGTCTTACATTTGATATTAACTGGGCAGAAAAAGATAATTTAGAAAGCATATTGAACATATTAGATAAGTATAATGTAAAAGGAACATTCTTCATAATGGGAGGGTGGGTCAATTATAGTGAGGACAACATAAATAAATTAATTGAAATTAATAAAAGGGGGAATGAAATAGGAAATCATAGTTATATGCATCCTGGTTTTACTAAAATAACCTTTGAGAAAATGAAGGAGGAATTAAAAAAGACAGATGATATTATAGAAAAATATACTGGAAAGAAACCAGAACTTTTTAGATTTCCAAGTGGCGAATATAATAAAGATTGTTTTGAAAAGGTCAGGGGATTGGGATATACCTGCATACAGTGGGATACAGATTCAGTTGACTGGAAGGAACTTGGTGCAGATGTGGAGTATAACAGGGTTATGAAGAAGGTTAAACCTGGTTCAATTATGTTATTTCATAATAATGCAAAATATACTCCGGAAAATTTAGAAAAAATAATTAATGAGCTTCAAAAACAGGGATATGTATTTAAACCTGTTGGGGAGATGATATATAAAAACGATTACACTATAGATGAACAAGGTATTCAACATAAAAATATCTAAAATTATTGAAAATAAACTAGTTTCTGTATTATAATGGTAATATATGCTAGTGGGTGCATATATTATATGAATTAATAATAATTTCCGATGGAGAGAGGGATAACAATGGATAATTTAATGCTAAATAACAAGATTTACCTAGAAGGTAAAGTAACGTCTGAATTAGAGTTTAGCCACGAGATGTATGGGGAGGGGTTTTATACTTTTAATTTAGATGTAATGAGATTAAGTGACTCAGTAGATACTTTAAATATTACTGTATCAGAAAGATTGTTAAGCGATATGCAGCTAATAATAGGCAGTGATGTAATTGTCGAAGGTCAGCTTAGATCGTATAACAAGTTTATTGATGGGTCAAACAAGCTTATACTTACAGTTTTTGCGAGAAATATTGAACCATGCATGGAACGTAGCAAAAATCCTAATGAAATATTCTTAGATGGATATATCTGTAAAGAACCTATTTATAGGACAACACCTTTTGGTCGTGAGATTGCAGATGTATTACTTGCAGTAAACAGAGCATACAATAAGTCAGATTATATTCCAACAATTGCATGGGGTAGAAATTCAAGATTTTGTCAGACATTAGAAGTCGGTGATAATATTAAAGTATGGGGTAGACTACAAAGTAGAGAATATCAAAAGAAAGTTTCAGAAAATGAAGTTATAAAGAAAATAGCTTATGAAGTATCAATATCCAAGATGGAAAAGGCTCAAAAAGAAGAAAATGAATCTAATATTGATGGCACAGAAGGAGCTGTATAGCTTTCTGTAGTACTAATGATTAATTATAATAGATATACTTATGAAAAGGCTATAGAATTATCAATGGTCAATAATTAATCAAAAATATACACGAAATCAAATCTGTGTTAAATAAAAGGATTTCTTTTGGAAATAGAACTGAAAGAAATCCTTTTGTTATTCTTTATTAATTTTAATAGAGTTAACTTTATAATTATGTGATATAACATAGTGGCTTTGGCGATTTTTTTATATTAAACTTGATAAAAATACGTTTACATAATATACTTAATAAGTAAAGAATTTATGCAGGAGGGTTAATATGGGAAAAATAAAAAAATCATTAGCACTAATATTAGTAGTATTAATAAGCTTATTTTTGGTACCGATACCAGAAAAATGTGCAAAAGCGGCAGAGGAATCTGATAAGGTATACGTAAAGATAAGATATTGTAAAAAAGATTCTGATTATAATAATTGGAATCTTTGGGTATGGGAGAAAAACAAGGAGGGAAAGCAAGTAAATTTTTCTGGAGAAGATGATGAAGGAAAGTTTGCAGTGGTTGAAACAACAAAAGAATCAGAATCCTTGAATTTTATAATTCGTAAAGGTGATTGGCAGGAAAAGGCCACAGAAGATGAAAAAGTAGATTTGCAAAATGGAAATGTTGAGATTACCATTAGTGAAAAGGATTCTGGAATAAATAGAGAAGATAAAGTATTGAATACAGATTTTGCTAAAGTTAATTTAAAACTACACTATTACAGATATAAAGGTGATTATGAAGCATCTTCAACAGAAGGTTGGGTTAATGAAGGAGACAAGCAAGATTACGATTTTAAAGATACAGATGACTATGGAAAAGTAGTTGATATTACTAAAGAAAATATTAATGGATCTAAGGATATATCTTTTATTATAAAAAATGATATAGCTAATGAAAGAAAAATTAATTTAGCATATGCAAACAATAAAGGAGAAATTAATGCTTATATTCTTCAAAATGATCCCAATGTATATTATTATAAGGATCAACCAATAAGAAATCCTAAAATAACATATTTTAAATTAGATTCATTGAATGAAATGACATTTAAAATTAATTCTGAAATTAAAGATTATAATGATATAGTATTAAAAGAAAATGGTGTAAGTATTTCAGGAAGTAGATATAAGATAGGATTAAATAGTGATAATCTTGGTGGAAAAATATTCATGAGAGATTGTATAAATTTAAATAGTACTTATACATTAGAAATACCTAATTATGAAAGTTTAAATTCTAGTTATGGAAATATACTTGGAACTAAAACATTTGAAGAGTTGTATAAGTATAATGGAGATCTTGGAGCAATATATTCTCCATATAAAACGAAGTTTATATTATGGGCACCAACAGCAACGGATGTAAAGGTTATCTTATACGGTAAAGATGGTAAGGATTATTTAAACGCACCTCAAAAAATAATTGATATGGCTAAAGGAAATCAAGGAGAATGGACATATGAAGAAGCTGGAAATTTGGATGGGGTATATTACAATTATTTAGTTAGTGTTGATGGTCAAGAAAAAGAAGTTGTAGATCCTTATGCAAAAGCAGTTGGGGTAAATGGAAATAGAGGAATGGTTATAAATTTAAGTACTACAAATCCTGAAGGCTGGAATGAAGATAAGAGACCAGTACTTAATTCACCAACAGATGCAGTTATATATGAAATGCATATTAGGGATTTTTCAATAGATGAAAATAGTGGTGCTTCATTAGAATATAGAGGTAAATATAATGGTGTATGGCAAAAAAATACAGTGTTGCCTGGAAGTGATATTAAAACAGGAATTGATCATTTAAAGGAACTTGGAGTAAATACAGTGCAAATTTTACCTATGTATGATTATGCAACTGTAGATGAAACAAAAGAAAATAATAGTCAATACAATTGGGGGTATGATCCTAAGAACTATAATGTACCAGAAGGATCATATTCAACAAATCCTTATGATGGAAAAATTAGAATACAAGAATTGAAAAAAATGATAAATGAATTGCATAAGAATGGAATCAAAGTTATTATGGATGTGGTTTATAATCATACTTTTTCTGCAGAAGATTCATCTTTCCAAAAAGCTGTTCCTGATTACTATTATAGACATGATAGTGATGGAAATTTTACAAATGGATCAGGTTGTGGAAATGAGGTTGCAACAGAGAGATATATGGTAAGAAAGTTTATTGTAGATTCATTGAAGTACTGGGTAACTGAATATCACATGGATGGTTTTAGATTTGATTTGATGGGTGTATATGATATAGAAACTATGAACAAAATAAGATCTGAACTAGATAAGATTGATCCAGCTATATTAATGTATGGAGAAGGATGGACAGGTGGAACATCAGAGCTTCCAGATGAACAAAAAGCAATAAAAGCAAATTGCAAGGACTTTGGAACATCACAAATTGGAATGTTTAGCGATGATTTAAGAGATGGATTAAAAGGACATGTTTTTACTGAAAATGCACCAGGATTTATAAATGGACAAGAAGGGTTTGAAGATACAATTAAATTTGGAATAGTTGCATCTACAGAGCATGGTGATATTGATTATGACAAAGTGAATTATTCAAAGGAACCTTGGGCTAATGAGCCATATCAAACAATAACTTATGTTACATGTCATGATAATTATACACTTTATGATAGATTGCAAAAAGTTGAACCTAATGCTAGTGAAGGCGAAAAATTAGATATGTATAAACTTGCAGCAGCTATTGTGTATACATCTCAAGGAATACCTTTTATGCAGGCAGGAGAAGAATTTGCAAGAAGTAAATGTGATGAACATGGTAATTTAATTGATAATAGCTATAACTCTTCAGATACAGTGAATAAATTAGATTGGAATAGATTAAAAAGTTATAATAATTTATATGAATATTATAAAGGTCTATTAAATTTAAGAAATAATCACAAAGCATTTAGAATGAATTCTGAAGAAGATATTCAAAATAATTTGAAATTTTTAGAAAATGGTAAAGATTTTAATGGAAATAATGTAGTAGCATATATTTTAAATGGTGCTGCAGTAGGTGATAATTGGGGTAATATTGCAGTAATGTTTAATGCAAGTGATAAAGATGTTGACGTAACTTTACCAATGGATGATTGGACATTAATTGTAAATAAAGATAGAGCAGGGGTAGATGAAATAGAGAAAGTTAAAGGAAATAAAATAACTTTACCTGCTAATACTTCATATATATTAGTAGATACTATAAGTTATGAAAAGAATAAGTGATGTGAAATTTAATTATTATTTAAATTAAAAAGTCATTATATAAAAAAGTCTGATAGAATAAAAATATTAATTCTATCAGACTTTTATATGTAAAAATTAGAATACTATTTGATATAGAAATTACTTTCTTAAATCATCTAAAAGTTGAGTTTTGTCTTTTGTCTTGTCATCAACTTGTTTGATTATCTTTGCTGGTGAACCTGCAACAACAACTCCATCTGGAACATCTTCAGTTACTACAGAGCCTGCAGCAACAACTGAACCTTTTCCAATTTTAACACCTTCAAGTATTACAGAGTTAGCTCCAATTAGAGCATTATCTCCAATTTGACATGGCTCTTTGCTTGGTGGCTCTAAAACACCTGCAACAACTGCACCTGCACCTAAGTGAACATTTTTTCCAAGCTGACCTCTTGCACCAACTACAGCGTTCATATCAACCATAGTTCCATCACCGATTTCTGCACCAATGTTGATTACAGCTCCCATCATTACAACAGCATTTTTGCCAATTGTAACCTTGTCTCTTATAATAGCACCTGGCTCAATTCTTGCATCTACTTCAAGTAGATCTAACATAGGAATTGCAGAGTTTCTTCTATCGTTTTCTATTCTGAAGTGTTTTATAAGATGTTTATTATCTAATACTATTTTAGTTATAGAATCGGATTCTCCCATTAATAAGTAGAAACCATTAGATCCATACCATTCTACATCATTCATTTCAGCGCTGCTTAAATCTCCATTAACATATACTTTTACTGGAGTAGATTTTTTTGATTCCTTAATAAATCTTGCTATTTCATAAGGATCTGTTAAATTATATGACATTATATCATCCTTTCTCTATACATTTGTAATCTATTTAATTATAATAAAAAACATCAACAATTGAAAGAGCAAAAATAGAAAGTTTTACAAAATATATGTACATTTTTGTATATGGATAAAATAGTTCAATATGAACAATTTGATGTAATCAAAATTATATTGTAAAATAGAGTTCATACAATATAACAAACTTTAAATAAATTAGCGGCATATTTAAAAAATAAAATTGTTAACTGTTAACCGTTAACTGTTAACTGAAAAAGTTGGGGGTTCATATATATGAATAAAAGAGTAGAAAAAATTCAAATTTCAGGAATAAGAAGATTTGCAGAAAAAGTAAAGAAAGTTGAAGGTGCAATTTCTCTTACAATAGGCCAGCCTGATTTTAATGTACCAATTGCTGTTGCAAGTGGAATGATAAATGCAGTTGAAACAAATAAAACATCATATACTTCAAATGCAGGAATTGACGAGTTAAGAGAAGAAATATGTACATATTTAAGAAATTTTAATATAAAGTATAATAAAGACGAGGTATGTATTACTGTTGGTGGAAGTGAAGGACTATTTTCTGTATTTTTTGCATTAATGAATACAGGAGATAAAATTTTGATACCAGGTCCAGCTTATCCAGCTTATGAAAATATATCTACAATGATAGGCGCAGATGTTGTCCATTATAGATTAAATGATGATTTCACAATTAATATTGATGAAATAAAAAATAAATTAGATACTGAAGATATTAGATACTTAATGTTATCTTTTCCTTCAAATCCTACAGGAGCAATACTAACAAAGGATCAGCGAGATGAACTTATAGAAATAATAAAAGAAAGAGAAATAACTGTGATAACTGATGAAATGTATGCTTCTATTATTTTTGATGAATATTATTCAGTTGCTCAGTGTGATAGTATAAGAGATAAAGTTATTTTTGTAGGTGGTTTTTCAAAAATGTTTTCAATGACAGGTTTAAGAATAGGGTATGTTGCATGCTCAGATATATATATGAAAGAAATAATGAAGGTACACCAATATGGAGTATCATGTGCACCTTCAATTGCTCAGTACGGTGCTCTTGAAGGTTTGAAAAAAGCAATGAAAGATGTTGAAAAGATGAAAGAGTCATTTGAAAGAAGAAAGAATTATTGTATAAAAAGATTAAAAGAATTAAATATTGATGTTGTAGATCCGAAAGGTGCCTTTTATATTTTTCCGAGTATTAAAAAGTTTAATATATCTTCAGAAGAATTTTGCGAAAAGCTTTTGAACGAAGGAAAAGTTGGATTTGTTCCAGGAAATGCTTTTGGAGATTTTGGAGAAGGTTATATGAGAATATCATATTGCTATTCTGATGAAATTTTAAAAGAAGCTTTTGATAGGTTAGAAAAATTTATAGGAGATAATTTTAAAAACTAAAAGTAGAATGAAGTTTAATAGTAACAATTGTATATTAAATATAAATAAAGAGAATTCAAATTTGAATTCTCTTTATTTATTAGTTTTTTTATAAAGTGTAAAATATTAGTATTTCATTAAAAATATTAAAAAGATAAAGTTTTAATAAAAAATATCTCATATTAATATTAAAAAAGCAATTATAATGCTTTTTGTATGAAAAATTAATATTTTATATAAAAAGTTAAAACTTTAAAATAGGAATTTAAAGAAAAATAAACAATAAACTAATTATAACTGATAAGTGTTTTCTCTGGGAAGACAGATGTATTTTTAAAAAAGATACTATTTTTTAAGTGTAAACAATTACAAAATGAGGAAAATAAAATAAAATGGAAATACACTAGTATAAAATTAATAAAATGTTAAAAATAAAGCTATAAAGTAATAGCTTGAAATTTTATAATAAATTGACAATAAATTATATTCTTATATAATGATTTAATAAGTATACCTTGTTGATAAATATCGAAATATAAGTGAGGGAGATTGAAATGATTAAATACATAGGAAAGAGACTTGTTGCAAGTTTGCTAACTATATGGGTAGTTATTACACTGACATTTTTTCTAATGAGATTAATGCCAGGTGGACCATTTGATAGTGATAAGCTTACACCACAAGTAAAAGCTAATATGGAAGCTAAGTATGGAATGGACAAACCACTTAGTGAACAATATTTTATGTACATGAAGAATTTAGTTCATGGTGATTTAGGTGAGTCAATGATATTTAAGGGAAGAGGAGTAAGTGAAACTATAAAGACTTCATTTCCAGCATCTGCAAAAGTAGGGATGTGTAGTGTTGCTACATCAATAGTTGTAGGTATATCTTTAGGAATTGTAGCGGCTTTAAAAAGAAATACTTGGGCAGATACTACAATAGTGTTTGTTGTAACACTAGGTATTACAATTCCAAGTTTTGTTATTAGTGCAGTACTTATCTACTTCTTAGCCGTAAAGTTTGGATTGTTGCCTCCAACGGGATTTAGTGGATGGAAGAATTATATAATGCCGGTAATTGCATTATCAATGTCTTCTATGGCATTTATAACTAGACTTACAAGAAATAAGCTTTTAGATGTACTTAAATCTGATTATATAAGAACAGCTAAGGCAAAAGGGTTAAGTAAAGGAAAGATAGTTTTCAAACATGCTCTTAGAAATTCATTAATTCCAATAGTAACATATGTTGGACCACTAATTGCAAGTATACTTACAGGAAGCTTTATAGTAGAACAGATTTTTGCTATTCCAGGCCTTGGAAATGAATTTGTACAATCTGTTACTAATAGAGATTATTCAATGCTTCTTGGAGTTACAGTATTCTACTGTACAATGCTTATCACATTTAACTTCTTAGTAGATGTATTATATGTTGTTATTGATCCAAGAATAAAATTAGAAAATGCTGAAAGTTAGGGGGAGCGGAAAATGGAAGAAAATTTAAGTATTGATAGAGAACTATTTACTCCTCTAACTGATGAAGAAAAGAAAATAGATGTAGTCGTAAGACCAAGCATCAGTTATTGGAAAGATGCATGGATGAGATTAAAAAGTAATAAGGTTGCTTTAGGATCGTTGTTCATGGTTATAATAATTATCTTATCTGCTATAATTGTACCAATGTTTTCTCAGTATGATTATGCAGCAAATAATTTAAGTATGACTAATTTAAAACCAAGTGCAGAACATTTATTTGGAACTGATCAGCTTGGAAGAGATATTTTTGTAAGAGTATTCTATGGAGCACGATATTCTCTTACAATTGCAATTGTAGCTGCATTTATTAATCTTGTTATCGGAGTTTTATATGGTGGAATTGCAGGATATTTTGGTGGAAAAGTCGATGCAATATTAATGAGAATAGTTGATGTAATCTATTCAATTCCATTAACTATATACGTAATAATATTCATGGCTATATTGAGAAAACCTGGAAGCTCTGGAAGCGGTCTCGCAACTATAATTTTAGCACTTTCAATTTCGTATTGGATTGGAATGGCGAGAATTGTAAGAGGTGATGTTCTTCAATTAAAACAACAGGAATTTGTACTTGCATCTAAAGCTTTAGGAGCATCGAATTTTAGAATATTAATAAGACATTTAATACCAAACTGTATGGGGTCAATAATGGTTACTTTAACATTGTTAATACCAGAAGCAGTATTTACAGAAGCATTCCTAAGCTTCATAGGACTTGGTCTTGTACCGCCTAAAGCATCACTTGGAACACTTGCAAATGAAGCTATGAAAGCTATTTACACATATCCATGGCAATTATTATTCCCAGCAGTAATGATTTGTCTAATTATATTATCATTCAACCTTTTTGGTGATGGATTAAACGATGCTTTAGATCCTAAGAATAAGAGATAGGAGAAAAGGAAAATGGAAAAGTTATTAGAGGTAAAAGATTTAAAAACTTCATTTAAAACTAATGTTGGGGAAGTACAAGCGGTAAGAGGAGTATCTTTTCATTTAGATAAAGGTGAAGCTTTAGGGATTGTTGGAGAGTCAGGATGCGGTAAAAGTGTTACCATGATGTCAATAATGAGACTTCTTGCTGATAATGGTAAATTAACAGGCGGAGAAATACATTTTGATGGAAAAGATATTTCTAATGTTAAAGAATCTGTAATGGAAGGCATAAGAGGAAATGATATCGGGATGATATTCCAAGATCCAATGACATCATTAAATCCAGTTTATACAATTGGAGACCAGCTTATGGAACCAATACTTAAACATAAAAAAATAAGCAGAGCAGAAGCTAAAAAGGAAGCAATAGAAATGCTTTCTCTTGTAGGAATACCAAGTCCTGAAAAAAGAATGAAACAATATCCTCATGAATTTTCAGGTGGTATGAGACAGAGAGCAATGATAGCTATGAGTTTAATATGTAAACCAAAACTTATTATTGCAGATGAACCTACAACAGCTTTAGATGTTACAATACAAGCACAAATTCTTGATCTTATGAAGGATTTAAAAGAAAAGCTTAATACATCAATAATACTTATAACTCATGATTTAGGTGTTGTTGCTGACCTTTGTAGTAGAATTAATGTAATGTACGGTGGGACAATAATTGAAACAGGTACTACAGAAGATATATTCTATAGAGGAAGACATCCATATACATGGGGACTTTTAAGAAGCGTACCAAATCCAAAGGAAAATACAAAAGAAAAGTTAAAACCAATTGAAGGACAGCCACCAGACTTACTAAAGCCTCCGACAGGATGTGCATTTGCAGCAAGATGTGAACATGCAATGAAAATATGTCTACAAAAACAGCCACCATTATTTGAAAATGGTGAAAATCATAAAACTGCATGCTGGCTATGTCATAAGGATGCACCAAAGGTTGAATCACCTATAAGGAGGGATAAGTAGTGGAAGATAAGAAAAATGACATTATTTTAGAAGTAAAAGATCTATGTAAATACTTCCCTGCAAAAAAAGGATTATTTAAAAATAATAGTTATGTAAAAGCAGTAGATAAAGTTTCTTTTACATTAAAAAGAGGAGAAACTTTAGGTCTTGTAGGTGAATCGGGTTGTGGGAAGACTACTACAGGTAGAACCATATTAAAGCTTTATGAACCAACAAGTGGACAAATAATCTTTAATGGGAAGGATATCACAAAATATTCAAGTAAGGAAATGGTATCATTAAGAAAAAAAATGCAGATGATATTTCAAGATCCGTATGCTTCATTAGATCCTAGAATGACAGTTGGAGATATTATAGGAGAAGCTATTGATGTACATAAACTTCTTACAGGTGAAGAAAGAACACAAAGGATAAGAAGTCTGTTATCTAAAGTAGGTCTTATGAGTGATCATATAAATAGATATCCTCATGAATTTTCAGGTGGTCAGAGACAGAGAATTGGTATTGCAAGAGCATTAGCTGTTGAGCCAGATTTCATAGTATGTGATGAACCTATTTCTGCACTTGATGTTTCGATTCAGGCACAAGTTATAAACATGCTTGAAGAATTGCAAGAAGAACTTGGATTAACTTATCTGTTTATTGCTCATGACCTTTCTATGGTTAAGCATATATCTACTCATATTGGGGTTATGTATCTTGGTCAGATGGTTGAAAAGGGTGGAAGTAATGAAGTTTACAGCAATCCTAAACATCCATATACACAAGCACTTTTATCAGCTGTACCTATTCCTGATCCAGAAATTGCAAAAAACAGTGAGAGAATAGTACTTGAAGGAGACATTCCATCGCCTATAGATCCTCCACCAGGATGTAGATTTAAAGGAAGATGTAAATGTGCAAAACCAATTTGCTCTGAAGTAGATCCTGTGCTTAAGGAAGTTGAAGATGGACATTTTGTTGCCTGTCACTTATATGATTAAGAAGTAAAATTCCAATGGGATTTTAAATAAAAAATCAGCTATATGATTTAAAAGTATACTAAAAACTGTTAACTGTTAAATGATAACTGTTAACTAAATAAATAGGGGGAATATATTATGAAAACAAGCAAAATCAAAAAGATTTGCTCAGTTGTTATGGCAGCTATGCTTGGAGTTTCAGTCCTAACTGGATGTGGTTCTTCAAATAGCGGTTCATCAACGGTAGCAAGCGGACAAGAATTAACATTTAATTTAGGATCAGATGTGAAGACTTTGGATCCAGCATTAAATCAAGCAGTTGATGGTGCTATATTACTTGTAAACATGTTTGAAGGTCTTTATAAGTTAGACGAAAATCAAAAAGCTATTCCAGGTATTGCAGAAAAATGTGATATTTCTGAAGATGGAAAAGTTTATACATTCCATTTAAGAAGTGATGCTAAATGGACAAATGGTGATCCTGTTAAAGCAGGAGATTTTGAATATGCATGGAAAAGAGTAATGGATCCAAACACTGCTGCTGAATATGCATATCAAATGGAATACATTAAGGGTGCTAAAGAATATACAGCAGGAACAGGATCAGTTGATGAAGTTGGAGTAAAAGCTATAGACGACTCAACACTAGAAGTAACTTTAGTATCACCATGTGCTTACTTCTTAGAATTAACATCATTCCCATGCTATTTCCCAGTAGACAAAAAAGTTGTTGAAGGAAATGATCAATGGTCAACAAGTGCTGCAACTTATGTAAGTAATGGACCTTTTAAACTTACAGATTATAAAATAAAAGACCAAGTAGTATTAGAAAAGAATGATACTTATTATGGAAAAGATTCAGTAAAACTTGATAAGATCAATGTTAAAATGGTTGCTGATGAAACTTCAGCTTGGGCTAGTTATAAGGCAGGACAATTTGATATGGTTTATTCAGTGCCACAATCAGATGTTGATGCAGCAGTGCAAGATGGAAGTGCTACAACATTCCCATTATTAAGCAGTTATTACTTATCAGTTAATATGACAGATTCATTAAATTCAATTGATCCAGAAGCAGCAAAAGCTTTGAGTAACCCTAAGGTAAGAAAAGCGTTAACTCTTGCTATTGACAGAGAGTCTTTAACTGCAAATGTTGTTAAATCAGGATCAGTAGCAGCATTTAGTTTAGTTCCAACAGGAATTAAAGATAGCAATGGAAAAGATTTTTCAGATAAAAAATACTTTGATACTAAAGCAAATGTGGAAGAAGCTAAAAAGTTATTAGCAGAAGCAGGATATCCTGATGGTGAAGGATTCCCAGCAGCAACACTTCTTTATAACCCAGAAGGTGGTAACGGAACAGTAATGCAAGCAGTTCAAGATATGTGGAAAACTAATCTTGGAATAGACATTCAATTACAAAGCCAAGAATGGAAAGTATTTATTGCAACAAGAAATGCTAAGGATTATGAACTTGCAAGAGATGGATGGAATGCTGACTATGTTGATCCAATGACATTCTTAGATATGTTCCAAAGTACGTCAGGTCAAAATAATTCAGGATACAACAATCCAGAATATGACAAACTTATTAATCAAGTAAAATCAGAAACAGATCCTGCTAAGAGACTTGAAATATTTAGACAGGCAGAAGATTTATTAATGACTGATTTACCAATTATACCATTATACTATAAAAACCAAACTATGGGTGTTAAGAGTTACATCAAAGATTTAGTGGCATCACCACTTGGATATATATACTTTGATAAAGCTTATATTGAAGGAAAATAGAATTTAGTAAGTAAATTAATGTTATAAGAAAGTGCTATACGTTCTAAGATAGGATGTATAGCACTTTTTATATATAAAGAAAAAAATTTTTCATGAATATAGACATAATTATATAAAAAAAGTACAATAACTATATATAGGATAACATTACCATACTACTATATAAAATTAATCTGCGTGTATATTTTAGAGGAAGAGGGGATTTTTATAAAGGGCGAAGATTTAACTATAACATCAAATCAATTAATAAAAGTATTAAATAAAACAATAAATTCTATTGATGGAAGATTTATAGAACATGGGAATAGAGTTTCCTATATAATATTTAATCTTTTAAAAGTGTCAGGGAAATATACAGATGAAGAAATTTTGAAAATTTGTGTCATCTCAATCTTTCATGATATAGGAGCATATAAAGTAACTGAAAGAGATAAGTTACTAAATGCAGATATGGAATCTCCAGTGAATCATGCAGTATATGGAGCTTTATTTATAAAGAATTTTTCACCATTAGCTGAATATTATGATGTTGTGTTAAGTCATCATTTTACAATGGATTATTATAGAAAACGCAATATGGAAGTACTTTCTTATGAAGGTCTTATGTTGAGTTTTGCAGATTATTTGGATAGATTAACTTTAAATAATATAAAAATTGATTACAATAAAATTAAAAAGTATTATCTAAAAGAGCATTTTGAATTGTTTAAAAAGGCAGATGAAAAATATAATTTTTTAAGTAAGTTATCTGATGGAACGTACATAAATGAACTCGATGATTTTTTTAAGAATAGATTCATTAATGAGGAAAAAGTTATGAGCTATAGTAAAATGATATCTTATGCGATTGATTTTAGAAGTGAAGCAACAGTAATACATACAATAACAGTTGAAGCAATAAGTGAGCAACTTGCAAGATTGTGCAAACTTTCTGAAGAAAGGATATCACTGATAAAAATATGTGCTATTCTTCATGATATAGGAAAAATAGCAATTCCAGTAGAGATTTTGGAGAAACCAGGAAAACTTACGGAAGAAGAGTTTGAAATTATGAAAAAACATTCTCAAATAGGATATGATATTCTAAGTGAATTGAGTATGAGTGAAATAAGGGATATAGCAACACTACATCATGAAAAACTTGATGGAAGCGGATATCCATTTGGTTTAAAAGAAGAGAAAATAACAAAAGAAATGAGAATAGTATCTATAGGAGATATTATTAGTGCATTAATAGGTAGCAGAAGTTATAAACAAAGTTTTAGTAAAACAAAAATAGTTTGCATATTAACTGAAATGGTTGAAAATAATAAAATAGATAGGAATATTGTGGATTTATTTATACATAATTATGATTATATAATAGATGAGGCTATGAAGCAGTGTAGAGACACAATGGACAAGTACTTAAATATAAAAAATCAATATAGAGAGCTAATAGAAATATATACATAGTACCAATAGTAAATAAGATATCTGTAAATTTAAAAAATGTACAAATATCTTTAATTTTTATATCTGAATATTATTATAATTTATCTAAAAAGGTTTGTTCTTAATAATGAAAAGAACCGAAAAGCAGGTTCTAGAACATTTTGTATTGGCAAAAAATAGACAGTTACATAATTTCTTTTATTAAAGCATTAGTTTTAATAAAGTTAATTTTTTATTGACAGAATGAAGAAAATTATCTAAAATTAATGATAATAAATATCAGTTGAATATAATTTGCGATATAAGCAGTGCGAACGAGGTAAAAGATGAAAAAAGAATTTTCAATTTGTGGATTGACTCTAAAAAACTATGGAAAAATACAGGACTATGTAAAGATTTTAGATACAGAAACAAAAATTCCGGTTACTATAATTAATGGTAAAAATGAAGGTAAAACAGTACTAATAACAGCAGGTATACATGGAGGAGAGTATCCTTGTATAAGAACAGCTATAGAACTTGCAAGGGATATAAATCCGGAAATTGTGAATGGACAGATAATAATAATTCATCCAGTAAATATGCAAGCATTTAAAGATAAAAGTGCAGGAATTGTACCGGAGGATGGTAAAAACATCAATAGGGTATTTCCTGGTGATAAAAATGGAACTATAAGTGATAAAATTGCATATGTTATTACTCATGAGTTTCAAGATAAAGCTGATTTTTATTTTGATATGCATGGTGGCGATCTTCATGAAGAACTTCATCCATATGTATATTATCCAGGAATTTGTGAAGATGAAATATGCAATAGATCAAAAGAAATTGCAAAGATTTTTAATGTAGACTACATGGTAAAATCAAATGCAACAAGCGGAGCTTATAATTCTGCTGCCATAAGAGGAATTCCAAGTATTCTTATTGAGCGTGGGGGATGCGGCATATGTAGAAGAGAAGATGTGGAAAAGTATAAAAAAGATATGATAATAGCATTAAGAGGATTAGGTGTTTTAGAAGGTGATGTACTTAGAAGTGAACAGTCACCAATTGAAATAACTAATGTGAAATATATAGATTCATTAAAAAATGGATGTCTTGAAATGTTTGTAAAAGCTGGTGAAAGAATAGTGCAAGGGCAGAAATTATATGAGGTAATTGATTTGTTTGGAAATGTTATTGATACATATTATGCTGAGTTTCAAGGCATAGTTTTATATAATACAGTATCTCTTGCAATAAATAAAGGAGAGTCCATCATTGCATATGGCGAGCTAAATCTATAAAACTATATAAGTATGGAAATAGATTTTGTAATTAACAAGTAACATCTAATAAATGCTTACAACTTTTTATTAGAGTTAAAATTTATAAGTAAATAGATAGTATATATTAAGAAATCGCTGAGACTATATTTTTATCAGCGATTTTTTCTTTATTATTGACATAAGAATAAGTATTATTTATACTTATAAAGAAAATGCAAACCATTTGCAATTAAAAATAAAGTGAGAAATGAGTGAATAATTATAGGAAAATTTATAATAAACAGGTTTTTAAGAGCTATATTAATAATAATAGCAGTATCTTTTATATCATTTTCTTTAATGTATTTATCCCCAAGTGATCCAGCTGAAATGATGTTAAATAGTCAGGGGATATCAGTAAGTACAGAAGTACTAGAAACTACAAGAGAGGAACTTGGTCTGAATAAGTCTTTTACAGAACAGTATGCATATTGGGTTTCTAATATACTTAAAGGAGATATGGGAAAATCATATTCAACACAAAGAAGTGTCGTAACAGAGTTAAAAGAACATATGCCATACACAATAATGCTAACTTTATCATCTATGATAATAACTTTATTGATATCCATTCCACTAGGAATATTATGCGCACTTAAAAAAAATAGTCTTACAGATTATATTATCAGAGTATGTACATTTATAGGAAATTCAATTCCTGGCTTTTTTGTTGGGTTAATATTATTATTTGTTTTTGCATTAAAATTAAGAATTTTACCCGTTTTAAGTGAAAGTGGAATAAAAAGTATTATATTGCCATCTGTTACCTTGGCAATATCAATGTCTAGCAGATATATAAGACAGATAAGAGAAGTTGTTATGGAAGAGTTAGATAAGGGCTATGTAAAAGGTGCTTATTCAAGAGGTGTGCCACAATGGAAAATAATTTATAGACATGTATTTAGAAATATTCTTATTACAGTTATAACATTAATAGGACTTTCAGTAGGATCCCTTTTAGGTGGTTCTGCAATAGTTGAGAATATATTTGTATGGCCAGGCCTTGGAAGTCTTGCATTAAATGCAGTTAAAGCTAGAGATTACCCTCTTGTTCAGGGATATGTTATGTGGACTGCAATAATATTTGTAATAATAAATTTAATAGTTGATTTTATATATGGTATTTTAGACCCAAGAACTATTAAAAATAGGAGAAATTAATATGTTAGCAAAGGATAAAAAAATATCTGTAGAGTTAAGATTTAAGTTAATAATAATTATTTTAGTATTAATAATTATTGTGGGTATTATGTCTCCAGTTATAGCACCTAATGATCCGTATAAGACTGATTTGTTTAATACACTCAAGTCACCATCAATAGAGTTCTGGTTTGGAACAGATGCTCTTGGAAGGTGTATATTTTCAAGAGTACTCTATGGAATTTCCAATTCTATTATATCGGCAATGACTATAGTTTTAATTACTTTTTCAGGAGGTACTATAATAGGTGTAATAAGCGGATTTTATGGAGGAATTGTAGATGAAATAATCATGGGGAGTGTAGATGTTTTTCTATCTTTTCCGGGAATTATTATAGCGGTTGCTGTTGCAGGAATTCTTGGAGGAGGACTTAAAAATGCGATGATAGCAATTGGTCTTATTTCATGGCCCAAATATTCAAGACTTGCAAGGTGTGAAGTAATGGCAATAAATAGTGAAACTTTTATATTAGCTGCAAAATTAAGTGGAAACGGAAATCTGAAAATTATTTTAAAGCATATAATTCCTAATATTATAGGAGCACTAGTAATAACAGCATCAGCAGATGTTGGAATTATGATAATGGAACTTGCAGGATTATCATTTTTAGGATTGAGTTCACCACTTCCAATACCAGAGTGGGGATCTATGATGAATGAGGGGAAAAGCATGCTGCAATCTGCACCATGGATTACATTATTTCCTGGAACAGCTATTCTTATAGTTGTCATTTTATTTAATCTTTTAGGCGATACAATATGTGAACTTCTTAAAAATGGACAAAGGAGATAAGTAAAATGAGAATTAGAATACGTATGTATATCATAAGTATATTGATAATTTTAGTGTTTACCATATTTTGCGGATGTTCCAATGCTTTGTGGAAATCAAGTGATGAACTAGTATTTGGAACAACTTTAGCAACTAAAAGTCTAGATCCTGCTAAAGAATATAATGGATGGTTTACTGTACGATATGGTATAGCAGAAACTTTATTTAAACTCGATAAGTTTATGAATATCATTCCAAATCTAGCAGAGGATTATGAAAATATAGATGGTGAGACATGGCTGATTAAAATAAGAAGAGATATAAAATTTCATAATGGTGAAATGATGACTCCAGAGAAGGTTAAAAAATCATTGGAAAGAAGTTTAGCTTTGAATAAAAGAGCAGAGGATACATTGAAAATAGAAAATATAGAAGTAAAGGATTGGGAACTTGTAATTACTACAAAAGAAGTTAATCCAACTTTTATAAATGATTTGTGTGATCCCTTTGCATCTATTATTAATGTGGACGCAACTGAAGACTTTGATAATAATCCTATAGGAACGGGACCTTTCAAGATTGGAAGTTTTAATTTGAAAAATACTAGTTATTTAGATAAATATAATGATTATTGGAAGGGTGAGCCAAAGCTAAATAATATAAAGATAATTCATGTATCAGATGCAGATACACTTACAATGGCTATGCAGACTGGTGAAATTGATGTTGCACAAGGAGTTCCTTATTCTTCAGTGAGTCTGTTTGAAGATGAATCACTATATAAAATAAGTAGTATTGATACATCACGTATGATATTGATGTACTATAATTATGAGAATAAATTTTTAAATGATAAAAACCTAAGAAAAGCTATTAGTATGTCTATTAATAAGCCTGAATATACATCAGTGCTTTTGAAAGATTCAGCATCTTATGCAAAAGGACCATTTCCAGAAGGAATGAAATGTGGAGGAAAGAGTATTAATGTAGATGATTATAATGCAGATGAGGCTAGAAGAATTCTAAAAGATGCTGGTTATGAAGATAATGATAATGATGGAATACTAGAAAAAAATTCAGAAAAATTGGAACTAAAACTTATTACATATTCTTCAAGAGCAGAACTTCCTATTTTAGCACAGGCAATTCAGAGTGATTTAAAGGATATAGGAATAAATGTTTCAGTAGAAGTAAGTGATAATATTATGGATATATTAAACAATAGTAAGTTTGATATTTGTCTATATTCAAATGTAACTGCACCTACAGGAGATTCATATGCGTATTTAAATAATCTTGTAAGAAGCAGTGGTGCATCAAATTATGGACAGTATAAAAATGAAGAGTCTGAAAAATTTTTAGATTTAATGGAAAGTGAATTGGATAAGGAGATGAGAGATAATCTTGCTATAAAGATTATACAAAATACCATTGATGATAATGGATTTGATTTTATTGCTCATCTGAAAATGAAGTTTATAATGAAAAGTAATGTAGTTAATTTTGATATTCATCAGACAGATTATTATCAAATTAACTGGGAAACAAATGTTGAATAATTATTGTCCGTGGAGAAATATATGAGTATGTTATTTGAAGTAAGAAATTTAAATGTGACAAACAGTAATGTAAAAATACTTAAGAATATAAGTTTTGAAGTTGATGAAGGTGAAGTACTTGGGATTATAGGTGAAAGTGGATGTGGAAAGAGTACACTACTTAGAGCTATTACAAAAATGACTGGAGAAACTGAAAAAATAACTCATGGAGATGTGAAATTTAACCACATGAGTATATCAGATTTATCAGAAGAAAAAATTCAAAAAATAAGGGGTAGGGATATTGGTTTTGTTTTTCAAAATCCGGCATCAACTATGAATCCTTTAATAAAAATAGGAAAACAATTTGTAGAAGCGATAAATGTCCATAAAAAAATGAATAAGAAAGAGTGTCTTAGATATGCTGAAGAATTATTAAAAAAATTAAATCTAAATGATGCTAAATGCATTTTGGATAGCTATACATTTGAACTCAGTGGAGGTATGAATCAAAGAGTTGCTATTGCATTGGCAATGATAATGAAACCAAAACTTCTTATTTGTGATGAACCTACAAGTGCTCTTGATGTGACTGTTCAGGCACAAGTTGTCAGGGAACTGATATCACTTAAAAATGAGTTTAATACAGGGATGATAGTTGTGACTCATAGTATGGGAGTTGTATCTTGCATGGCAGATAAAATAGCTGTTATGTATGCAGGTGAAATTGTAGAGTATGGAACATGCTATGAAATTTTAAATAACCCTTTCCATCCATATACTAAAGCCCTTATAAATTCAGTACCTAAAATGAATGGAGTACTACCTGAACCAATAAGAGGAAACATGCATTCTTTTGAAGTGTATACAGAAGGATGCAGATTTGAAAAAAGATGTGATTTTTGTAATGAGAAGTGCAAAAGAGAAAGAATAGAATTAATTGAGTTAAAAAAGAATCATTTTGTAAGATGTAGTATTTTACAAAATGGTAGTTCTAGTTTAGCAATAAAATAGTTAAGAAATAAACAAATAAAATATAGATACTAAAAAGAGAGTATTTTAAAATGAATGATATTATATTAGAATGTAGAAACTTGAGAAAAGAATTTAAGAAAAAAGGTCATGTCCATATAGCAGCTGATAATATAAGTCTTGAACTTTATAAAGGTGAATGTTTTGGAATTGTGGGAGAAAGTGGAAGTGGGAAGAGTACTCTTGCTAGAATGATCATGAAGCTTGAAAGTAGTGATTCTGGAGATATACTAATCGAAGGAAAAAATATATCAAAGTTTAAAGGAAGAAAAAATAGAGATTATTATAGTAAAATACAGATGGTATTTCAAGATGCCAAAGGTTCATTTAATCCAAAAATGACAATAGGAAATTCCATATTGGAATATGTATGCAATTTATGTTATATAGATAAAAAACAAAGAAGAAAAAAGGTTGTTGAACTTTTAGAACAGGTTGGATTAAGAGAAGAACATTATGATAGATATCCATATGAATTAAGTGGAGGCCAATGCCAGAGAGCTGCTATTGCTAGAGCACTATCGGTTCATCCACAAGTGATAATTTTTGATGAGGCTACAAGTGGACTGGATGTTTCTGTTCAGGCTCAGGTGATAGAACTTTTAAAAAGAACAATGGAAAAAAGAGAAATAACATATTTGTTCATATCCCATGATTTAAAACTTGTAAGTAGCTTCTGTCAGAGAATGGGAGTAATATATAAAGGAAAACTTGTAGAAGAAGGAAAATCTTGCGAAGTAACTAATAATCCTAAAAGTGATTATACGAGGCTTTTGATAGAATCAGCATTATAACGAAAAATATAGTAAATAAAAAGTTTCCTATTCATACTTAATTATTGTATGAACTAGGAAACTTTTTAATTTATATAGTAAGCTTTTCATTTTTTAAAATTAAAAATATATGGCTGTTAATTAGTCATTAAGTCCAATAACATCATCCATATTATATAAACCTGGTTCTGTTATAGAAGCCATGAATTCACATGCTTTTAATGCACCAACAGCAAAAACTTCTCTTGATATGGCTTTATGAGTAAGTTCAATTATTTCACCACTTCCAGCAAAAATAACATCGTGATCACCAACTATAGAGCCACCTCTAATTGCATGAATTCCAATTTCGTTTTCTTCTCTTTTTGCATGACCTTCTCGTCCATAAACATATTTTGTTTCATCCTTTAGAGAATCTCTTATTGTGTCTGCAAGTAAAAGTGCTGTACCACTTGGAGAATCTACCTTTTGGTTATGGTGTTTTTCTATAATTTCAATATCATAGTTACCATAAAGAAGAGGTGCAACTTTTTTTAATAAAGAATTTAATAAGTTTATTCCTAGTGACATGTTAGCAGATCTAAAAAGAGGAAGGGTTTTGCTCTTTTCATCGATTAAAGCTAATTGTTCATCAGAAAATCCAGTTGAACAGATAACAAGTGGTTTTCTAGTTTTTTCTGTTAAAGCTAGAAGGCTGTTTAAAGCATCTGCTCTTGAGAAGTCTAATAATACATCATATTCAATGTTTAATTCTTCAGGACTACTGAAGACAGGATATGATATATCACTTGGGAATCTATCAATTCCAGCAACAATTTCTACATTTTTAAATTTTGTGCAGCATTCGGTAATCATTTTACCCATTTTACCACAACATCCATTTAACACTACTTTTACCATACTATCTCACCTTACATTAATTTATTTGCCTTTAAAGTTGTTTTTAAAACATCTTCATTATTAGGTTCCATTTCACAAAGTGGAAGTCTTAATGAACCAACTTCTAATCCCATTAAATTCATTGCAGTTTTAACTGGGATAGGATTTGTTTCAATAAATAAAGAGTTTGCTAAAGATAGAGTATCAAGCTGAATATCTAAAGCACCTTTAAAATCATTTTTAAGACATTTTTCTGCCATTTCATGAACTTTATCGGGAATTATATTTGCAAGAACAGATATAACACCTTTTCCGCCCAAAGACATTATAGAAACAACCTGGTCATCATTACCAGAATATATATCTATTTTATCTCTGCATAATTCTTTTATTTTTACAATCTGGCTGATATCGCCACTAGCTTCTTTTACTGCTTTTACATTGCTTAGTTCAGTAAGTTTTAACAATGTATCTGGTTTAATATTTACGCCTGTTCTTGATGGAACATTATAAAGAATAATAGGTGTGTTTACTTCATCATTAATGGCCTTAAAGTGTTTTATTAAACCTTTTTGAGTAGTCTTATTATAATATGGGGTTATTACAAGAAGTCCATCAACACCAACACTTTCAGCATACTTACTCATAGAAATAGCCGTAGTTGTGTTGTTAGAGCCAGTTCCAGCAATAACAGGGATTCTTTTGTTGACCACATCAACAGTAAATTTTATTGTGTCCTTTTTTTCCTTTTCTGTCATTGTGGTAGCTTCACCAGTTGTACCACAGATTATGACTGCATCAGTACCTTTTTCAATATGCCATTCAAGCAGAGTTCTTAGCTTTTCAAAATTAACTCCTTCATCATTAAAAGGTGTAATAATGGCCACCCCAGAACCTTCAAATATTGACATTATAATTCCTCCAATTAAATTACTAAAACTATTTATCATTCTTTATCATTAGTACTTATAATGATAATTTACAGGCATTTTTCTTATGTTTTAGACATTAAATTTTTATAACAACAAGATATTTTTATGATATTAATATTTTTTTCTTCCTATATAATATCATATACATTTATGCCTTTTGTGTTTCAAATTTAATTTCAATGAATAATCACTTTATAGAATAAATACTTCATAAAAAGTAATAAAGAATTGCTGATAAAATCATGTAAATTACTAAAGACATATATTTTTTACATATTCTAAGTTATGTTTCAGATATATAAATAGAAGTTTTAGTATACTGTTTATTATTTTATACATATTTAGTATAACCTATTTTTAAGGAAGACGTCTATATAATTGAATAGGCTTAAATGCATTTAATTATATAGAAATAACACTTCTAATTTATTAAATATATTAATAAATTGATTTACCTTTACACAATAAAACTAATGATTATTTAATAAAAAATATACAAATAAATAAATATATATACAAATACTATAGATAAATATTTAAAAAATAGCAAGTATATAAAGGAAATAAGTTGAAAAAAGAAAATGATTTTATTAAAGTGTATATTTATGGTCTTATGAAATTTAGAATATGAAAATAATATTTGGAGATAATAAAAATATGTAAGAAAAAATAGAGGAAATGCGGTGATATTTTGAGTAATACTCCATTAAAAAAAATAATTAAATCGAAGCTTAAGGGAAATAAGGAATTAACTGAAGCAGAGAAGATGAGAGAAAAAATAAAATATGAGATTGCTGAAGAACTTGGACTTAGTGATAAGGTAAAAAGTGAAGGCTGGGGAGGACTTTCAGCAGAAGAGACTGGACGTATAGGAGGTCTTATGACAAAACGTAAAAAAGTATTAAATATGCCATCAAATGATGAAATATTAGGAAGACGCAAAAATAAATCATAAAATTTTACGTTACGTCACTGTATTACTATGTTTTTCATACTCGGATGTTTGACTAACTTAAAAATTAAGATATAATATATTAGATGATGTATAGACTTACTTAAGGGCGTGATAAATGTGGCGTACAATGAATTTGCAAATATTTATGATGAATTAATATATGAAGATATTAACTATGATAAAGTTGCAGAAAAGATTTTGGAAATATGTAAAGATAATAATATTAAATTTGAAGATTATTTAGATTTAGCATGTGGGACAGGTAATGTTGCAGTGAAAGTATGCAAAGAATTTAAAAATACTTTTGCCGTAGATCTTTCAGATGATATGTTAAATGTGGCTTTTGAAAAATTTAAAGCAAATAAGGTAAAAGCAAAAGTAATATGCCAGGATATGTGTGAACTGAGTTTAAATCATAAGTTTGATCTTATAAGTTGTGTTCTGGATTCTACAAATTATATAACTGAAGATGAAGATTTATATGATTATTTTAGCAGCGTATATGATCATCTTAAAGAGGATGGATTATTTATATTTGATATAAATTCATATTATAAATTAAGTGAAGTATTAGGAAATAATATTTACACATATAGCAGTGAAGATATTTTTTATACATGGGAGAATGCTTTTGAAAATGATGTGTTAAATATGTTTTTAACCTTTTTTGTAAAAAATAATGAAGGTTTATATGAAAGATTTGAAGAAGAACACATTGAAAGAGCGTATGCAGATGAATATATAGAACAAGTCTTGAATAAATGTAAATTTAAATTAATAGGAAAGTTTGATGGATATAGTAATGATAAAGTTCATGAAAACAGTGAACGAATACTTTACATTTTAAAAAAGTAGAAGTAAATAAGAATTATACAGGGAGATGAAAAAATGCAAGATAAAATAGTTAAGGCTACAGCCAAAAATGATATGGTTAGAATAATTGCAGGTATTACAACAAATTTAGTAAATGAAGGAACTAAAATTCATGATACAGCACCTGTAGCATCAGCTGCTTTTGGAAGAATGCTTACAGCAGGGGCACTTATTGGATCAACATTAAAAAGTGAAAAAGAAATTACTACTTTAAAGATAAATGGTGGCGGAGAAATTAATGGAATTACTGTAACAGCGCATAGTGACTGCACAGTTAAAGGGGTTATAGGAAATCCATACGTGGACAGACCTCTTAATGAAAAAGGTAAGCTTGATGTTGGCGGAGCAATTGGAACAAATGGTATGCTTTATGTTATTAAGGATTTAGGTCTTAAAGATCCATATGTTGGTCAAGTAAAAATTCAGACTGGAGAAATAGCAGAGGATTTTGCATATTATTTTACTGTGTCAGAACAGACACCATCAGCAGTTTCCCTTGGAGTTTTAGTTGATAAAGATTTATCTATTAAAGCAGCAGGAGGATTTATAGTACAGATGCTTCCAGGTGCTGATGAACTGTTAGCAGATTTAATAACATATAGATTACAAGAAATACCGCCAATAACTACATTAATAAGTGAAGGAAAGACTATTGAAGAAATATTAGAATTTATATTTGAAGGAATGGATTTAAAAATTCTTGAAGATGTAGAACCAGAATATAAATGTGACTGTTCAAGAGAAAGAGTTGAGAAAGCATTAATATCCATAGGTAGGGATGATTTACAGGAACTTTATGATGAAGGCAAGTCTGAAGAGATAGTTTGTAACTTCTGTAATAAAAAATATGAATTTACTCATGAGCATATTGGAGATTTGTTAAACAGTAAAAATTAATTTTTATGAATGCATATGCTATGATTATAGGATAATAGAAAAATGGCTGATAGTTAAGATTTAACTATCAGTCATTTTTTATAAAGAAATATTTGTATAAAATTTAAGTGGTAAAATATAATATCAATTATATTTAATGGATGGTTAAACAGTATGTATATATTGGCAAATATTTTGTATATCAATTAAGTGAATTATGTAAATTTTAAACATTAATTATAAATTAATTATTTTAGAATATATATTAATAAAATTGTCACAATTACAAAAAGGAAAATATAGAATATTATGGTATCATATATTGGGGATGAATTTATAGGACTAATATTGTTTTTATAAATTAATTAATACTAGAATAGAGGTATAGTGATGATTAACAAAATATCAGAAAATGAACTTATGGAATCATTTTATAATTTAATTCCATATTTTGAACATTTTTTTGGGACGGATTTGGTTTTTACAATTTCTAATACTGAAAGATTTCTTTTGGTTAAAGATAATGACAAATTAAGGATGGTTGCTAAAACAGGTGATATTATTCCTAAAGGATGTGCGGCAGATGTCTGTTTAAAAGAAAAGAGTAAGGTTTATGTAATGGTTCCGGACAATGTATTTGGTGTTCCTCTAAAGACTATGGCAGTACCTGTAATGGTAGATAATAAAATAGAGGGAACTATAGTAATAGGAATGAGTGTTGAAAATAAAGAAAAAATGTCAAATATGGCTAAAACACTGTCAGAATCTTTATCTCAAATGAGTTTAAATGCAGTAGATATGGCATCAAGATTTCAGGAGATAAGTGAGACAAATTTGGGTATAGGAGATTTTATAAGTAAGACAAACGAGTATTCTAAAAAGACAGATGAAGTATTGTCTTTTGTTGAAGATATAGCTAAACAGACTAATTTATTAGGATTGAATGCAGCTATAGAATCAGCGAGAGCTGGTGAATATGGAAAAGGATTTAGTGTAGTATCAAATGAAATAAGAAAGCTTTCAAAATCAACAAAAGAATCTATAGAACAAATTAATACAACATTGAGAAATATTCAAAATTCCATTGGTGAGATAGAGAGAAGATTTGAAAATTCAAATAATCTACTAGAAAATCAGACTGCTGGACTAGAAGAAATAACAGCAACAATACAGGAATTAACTTCTAATGCTGCTCTTTTAAATGAATTTGCAAGTACAATATAGAGGATGGTGGGTATAATGAAAATAACAACATTAATAGAAAATTCACAAGATGAAAAAGGTTTGTTAAAAAATGAACATGGATTATCAATTTTTATTGAGAGTTCATATGGAAACATATTGTTTGATACTGGAAAATCAGGTGATTTCGTAGAGAATGCTAAAAAGATGAATATTGACTTAGGAACGATAAAAACATTAGTTTTAAGTCATGCTCACTATGATCATTGTGGTGGGGTTAAAAGGCTTTTAGATACATATAATGTAGCTCCAAATGTTATTGTTGGAAATACATTTTTTAAAAATAGTGACAGATATCATTATTCTGATGGTGGCTTAAAAACAGATTTTTCCGGAGAAGTTGGATATAAATATGTTGGTATAGATTTTGGAGAAGAATATTTAAAAGAAAAGAATATAAGTATTAATTATATAAAGGAGAATATGTATAAGGTAAATGATGAAGTTTATATATTTACTAATTTCAAAAAGATTCATAGTATAGAAAAAGAAAATAAAAATATGCTTATTAAAGTAGATAAGGATCAATATATAACAGATTCTTTTGATGATGAAGTTTCCATTGGGCTTAAGACAAAAGATGGTGTTGTTATATTATTGGGATGTGCACATCCGGGCTTTTTAAATATAATTGATAGTATTAAGGAATTTACAGGAGAAAAAATCTGTGGTGTTATAGGAGGAACTCATCTTGTAGAGGGAGATGATGAGAGAATAAATAAAAGTGCGGATTATTTAGAGCGTATGGGATTAAAAAGTATAGGACTTTCTCATTGTACGGGAGAAAAAGCAGTAAAGATATTTGAAGAAAAATGTAAAAATACATTCACTAATAGAACAGGTACAGTCATTGAATTTTAAATGGATAATAAGAAGCAGTCTGAATTTAGACTGCTTTTTTAGTCTTACAACAAATTGTGAATTTTATACTTAGAATATTTGGTATGTTTATACTATAAGTATAGTTATTGAAAAGATGTAACTTAATTAAAGATGATTTTAGTGTTTATATGAATAAGTTTATATGAATAAGTTTATAAAAAAGTAAGAGTCATATTATTTGAGCTAACCCAAATGCACCAACAGGATTTATTGTATATATATCTGAGATAGAAAGAAGAACAGTAAGTGATTTAGAAAGATTATTTATAATTTATGAAGCATATATTGATTTTGATAATTATTAAATTATAAGTTTAAGTGAAAGGAAGATATATGAATATGTTTGTTAAAAATGGAACTGGAGTATTAAAGAGAGTACTATTGTCAAAACCAGAGTACTTAAAAGCTGCTAAAATAAATGAGATAGCTAAAAAGTGGGATTTGGATTTGAATTTGAAAAAGATGAAAATAGAACATGAGTTATTAGTTAAAGCATATGAAGATAATGGAGTTAAAGTTGAGTATTTAGAAGCTGATAAAAATAGACCTAATTCAGTCTTTGCAAGAGATTTTGGAGGGTGTGTAAAAGAAGGATATATTTTAGGGAGATTTAAGCTTCCCATAAGATATAAGGAACATATAGATTATGAGGAAAAAATGAAAGAACTCAAAATACCTGTAATAGCAAGAGTTGAGAAGGGGATTTTTGAAGGTGGGGATTTTATGTTTCTTAATGAAAAAACAATAGCTGTTGGTATGGCTGATAGAAGTAATGAAGAAGGTGTGGAAGAAATACGAAAGCAGATATCACAATATGGATATGAGGTTATTGGTGTAAAGCTTAAGAAAGAATATCTTCATTTAGATATGTGTTTTAATTTAGTTGATCATAATATAGCAGTATCATATAAAGAAGGTCTTCCAGAGGATTTTGTTAAACTGATAGAAGAGATTGGAATAGATATAGTATCTGTACCAGAAGAAAGTATATTTGAACATGGATGCAATCTTCAGGCAATAGGAAATCATAGAGTATTGTCTTTAAAGAAAAATGTAAAAGTAAATGAGGAACTTAAAAAAAGGGGGATGCATGTTATAGAACTTGATATAACAGAAATCTTAAAGGCAGGTGGTGGTCCTCACTGCATGACATTTCCATTGGAAAGAATTTAATAAATGTATTGTATGGAATAAAACTATAGATTATAATAAAATAAAGATGTCTTTAAAATATAAGAAAGGCATCTTTATTTTTTATAATTTGGGTGCATTATAGTGCACAATAATTTAGTGTGCTATATTTTGATTTGAGGAGGAAAAATGGATTATATAAATAGAAATGTATCAATTAATTTAAAGAATATACGAAAAAGTAAAAAAATGAGTCTTGATGTAGTTTCCGAGCAAACTGGTGTGAGTAAAAGTATGCTAGGGCAAATTGAAAGAGGAGAATCTAATCCTACAGTAGCAATATTAGGCAAGATAGTAAGCGGACTTAGAGTGTCTTTTAATGATCTTGTATGTATGCCTAAAGAGGAAATATATATAGTAAAAAAGGAATCGTTAGAACCATCTAAGGAATCAACTGATCAATATAGTGTTTATACATATTTTCCTTACGAGGAAGACCGTAATTTTGAAATATATATGATTGAAATAAAACCTGGAGGTATCTATACAACTGGTTCTCATGGGGAAAAAACTTGTGAATACATAAATGTTATTAAAGGTGAACTCACTTTAGAAATTGATGAAAAAAAATATGTTATAAAAAGCGGGGATGCTGTAAGATTTAATACGGATAAAGATCATGTTTATATTAATGATACTAATGAATTATTAAGTTTTAATGCGGTTTTTTATTGGAAATAATATGAAAATATTATTTAAAGAAAAAAATGTAAAAAATATTGACACTATAACGCATAAATGGTATAGTATGGGTATAGTTAATGAATCGAATATTGTTATAACAAATTTGAACAAAGGCGTTCTGGATTTTATATCTGGAGCGCTTTTTTATTTGAAAACAAAGGGGTTTCCAAATAACTACTACTAACTAAAGTAATTTTTAAATTAGGGGGAATTATTATGGAAGATTCAAAATTTGAAAGAGTTTTAAGTAAAAAAGATATATTTGCTATAGCATTTGGTGCGATGATTGGCTGGGGTTGGGTAGTCATGGCAGGAGATTGGATTAAAGGTGCAGGAACACTGGGTTCTATTATGGCTTTTATAATCGGTGGAATAATGGTACTTTTTGTTGGACTTACTTATGCAGAACTTACGGCTGCTATGCCACAGTGTGGAGGAGAGCATGTGTTTAGTTTAAGAGCTCTTGGAAAAAATGGGTCCTTTGTATGTACTTGGGGTATTGTTTTAGGTTATGTTGGAGTCGTTGCATTTGAGGCATGTGCATTCCCAACCGTTATACAGTATATTTGTCCAGGGTTTTTAAAAGGTTATATGTACACAATTGCAGGATTTGATATTTATGCATCATGGGTTGCGGTTGGGGTTGTTGCATCAATAATTATTACAATTATTAATTATTTTGGTGCTAAATCAGCAGCAAAATTACAGACAATTTTAACTATTTCTATTGCAGCTATTGGAGTTGCTTTAGTTGCAGCTTCGGGATTTTCAGGAAATATTGAAAATACAAAGCCTTTATTTACTGATGGAGTTGGAGGTATATTGACAGTTGCAGTAATGACACCATTTATGTTTGTTGGATTTGATGTTATACCTCAGGCGGCAGAAGAAATAAATGTTCCGTTTAAAAAGATAGGTAAAATAATGATACTTTCAATTGTAATGGCAGTAATATGGTATATTATGATTATTATTGCAGTATCGATGGTTATGACAAAATCTCAATTAGATACTTCAACATTAGTTACAGCAGATGCAATGAAAAATGCATTTTTTGGTAGTGAAATGGCTGCAAAAGTTGTAATAATAGGTGGCATGGCTGGTATAGTTACAAGTTGGAACTCATTTTTTATGGGAGGAAGCAGAGCCATTTATTCCCTTGCAGAATCAAAAATGCTTCCAGGATTTTTAGCGAAACTTCATCCTAAATATAAAACACCAACAAACGCAATTTTACTAATAGGTGTAATTTCAGTAGTAGCTCCATTCTTTGGAAGAGCTATGATGGTATGGCTCACTGATGCAGGAAGTTTTGGAGTTGTAGTAGCATATGTACTTGTTTCTATGTCATTTTTAGTATTAAGATTTAGAGAACCAGATATGATAAGACCTTATAAAGTTAAATGTGGGAAAATTATAGGAGGTATAGCTGTTTTATTAAGTGGATTTATGATGTTATTATATTTACCAGGGATGCCCTCAGGTTTAGTTAAAGAGGAGTTAATAATGGTTGGTGCATGGACTGTCCTTGGAATTATATTTTATTCAATAGCAAAATTGAAATATTCAGATTTTGGAGTTCATGAAATAATAAATATTGAAGGACATGAAGAAGAAGAATCAAGAGGAGTAAAGGCATTTTCACAAATTTAAGCTATGAATAAAGATAAGAAGAGATGTTAATTTTAAATACATCTCTTCTTTTATTTTTATCTAGAAAGTTAAAGATTGTGATCTATATTAAGTATATCTCGTATATGAAAAGCAAGAAGGTAATTAAAATTTTCTTCGCTATTATCAAGTTGGTTATTGAGTATTTCTTTGATTTTTTTAATTCTATAATTTATTGTATTTCTATGAGTATATGTTTTTTTTGAAACAGCTTGTATACTGCAATTGTTTTTTAGATATATTTCAAGAATATTTTCATAGTCAGTTTTGTGAGTTTTATCATAATCATGAATAATGCCTAAATATTTCTTATATAAGTCACACAAAATTTGGGGGTCATTTACATTTAAAAGAAGTTTATCAATCCCCATGTTTTCATAATAAATAATAAAAGTATCGTCTTTTATGGATGTATATTTTGCGTTAGATGATTGGATATAGGCTTTGTTCAAATTTTCTATCGCAGTTATTGATGAGCTTACTCCAATATGTTTGATTTCACAATAGTTTTTTAAATGTCTGACAACATAGCTATCTATATAATTTAATGGATTTTGTGATGAGGAAAAATTTGTGATTATGTTTAATTCTCCGTTTTGAGATAATATACTATATTTAAAAGAAAATGAGTTAAGAGTATTTTCTATTCTCATAATAAAGTTTTTAAGCTTTATTTCAGTATTTTTTTTGTAAAGTGAAGAATCTAAAGCTAAAGATATAATGATAAATTCGCCATGCAAGTCAAAGGATGCTTGTTTGAGACATGGAATATATAAATCTTTTTGCATTGGAGAAAATATAGCATTAAAGAAGGCAGAGCATATATTGGATTTCTGCTGTTCCGCACTGATAATACCGTTGCAATAGTCCTGCATTATATCTACTAGGTGTACTTCCCATGGGATTGTAAATAGTGGGAAACTATTGTCATTACAAAATTTTATAGTATGGTCAGGGATTTTTGAAATATACTGACCTATATTTACCATTAGTCCAGAAGCATGTCTGTTAATAAGACCTTTTATTAAGTTATCAAGCCATTCAGCATTTTTTGAACCAAGTCCTGTAGTAACGATAAGTTCGTTTCCACGTATGAAATCTATTGTTGATTCATCTTCCATAAAGTGAAACCAACTTACTACATTATCTAATGCATTTTCTCCAGTTAGTAGTTTTAATTTGTATTTTGACTTTGATTCGGTATATAGCTTTTTCAAGGTTATGGACATATAATAAATTACCTCCTAATTTTTAATTACATAAATGTGAGTAAAGGTTAATTATAAGATATAAAATCATTTATGTGCTAATAGCACTAAAAAATATAAAGAATTTAGGCTCAATACCATTGTTTGTGAGAAAAAATGGTGTTAAGATGATTATAACAAGAAAAAACAAATATAGTAAATACATATTATTATATCAATTGAACAAAGGCGTTCTGGATTTTAATCTAGGACGCTTTTATTATTGAAAGTTTTGTGGATTAACAGATACTACTAATATGAGATGAGCTATAAGTAAATAAAAATAGAATTTATAGGAGATGTTTACAATGTTAAGAGATGAATTACCAAAAATTATTACAGAAATACTACCAGGACCAAAGGCTAAGGAAGTTATAAAAAGACGTGAGGAAGCAATACCAAGGGCAATAAAATGTGTATATCCAGTTGTAATTGAGCGTGGTGAAGGTGCTATGATTGAAGATGTTGATGGAAATAGATTTTTAGATTGGATTGGAGGAGTGGGGGTACTCAATGTTGGATTTAGTCATCCTGAAATTATAGAAGAAGTTAAAAAGCAAAGTGAAAAGTATTTTCATGGAATGTTTAATATAGTAACACATGAAGGATATGTTAAACTTGCAGAAAAATTAAATGATATAGTTCCTGTAAAAGGCGATAAAAAGAAAACTTACTTTGCAAATAGTGGTGCAGAAGCAGATGAAAATGCAGTAAAAGTAGCAAAGGCATTTACAAAAAGACCTAATATAATTTGTTTTTCAGGAGCTTTTCATGGAAGAACTAATCTTACGATGGCAATGACATCTAAAAAAGCATATGCAAAGGGGCTTGGACCATTCCCCGAAGGTATATATAGAGCTGAATATCCATACCTTTATAGAAAACCAAAAGGAATGAATGAAGAAGAAGCAATTAAGTATTATATAAATTCTATTTATAAAGTATTTGAAGAGTGTTCTCCAGCAGATTATATAGCTGCAATAGTTGTTGAACCGCTTCAAGGTGAAGGTGGATTTATTCCAGCGCCTATTGAATGGGTTAAGGCAGTTAGAAAAATATGTGATGAAAATGGAATAATGCTTATTGCAGATGAAGTTCAAAGTGGTTTTTGTCGTACTGGAAAAATGTTTGCAAGTGAATATTGGAAAGAAGCGGGGGTTATGCCAGACATTTTAGCAACTGCAAAATCAATTGGTGCTGGTCTACCAATAAGTGCGATAGTAGCGAGGGAAGAAATAATGGAATCTGTTTTACCAGGAACTATTGGAGGTACTTATTGTGGAAATCCATTAGCATGTGCAGCTGCTATTAAAACAATAGAAATTATGGAAAGGGATAATTTAGTAAAGCGCTCTTTAGAAATTGGAGAGAAGGTTCAAGCTGTATATAAAAAATGGATGGACAAATATGAAGTAATTGGTGATGTAAGAGGTCTTGGTGGTATGATTGGAATTGAATTTGTAACTGACAAACAATCAAAGACTCCAAATGGTGAGATTGTATCTAAAATAGTGAAGAATGCAGTTGAAAAAGGACTTATGCTTGAAAATTCAGGAACATACGGACAAGTTATTAGATTTTTAGCACCCCTTGTAATGACTGATGAACAGCTAAAAGCAGGGCTTGAAATATTTGAAGAAGCAATTAAAAAAGCATTAAATTAATTCAATAATCAATAACAACCGCAGCATTTTTGCAGCGGTTATTATTGATAAAAAATTAAAAAATAGTTGAAGTGCTTGGACAAGATAACGTATTTTAAAAATGTGAAATATATAAATTAAACAATATATATCTGATTATTTAAGGATATTATAGAACTATTATATACGTTTTTGAAAAAATATTTCGAAATTATTGACATTATAACGCACAAGTGATATATTAAATATATACAAGACAATAATAAATTTTTATAGAGAACAACGGCGTTCTGGATGTTAATCCAGAACGCCATTTTATTTTAAATAACGAACTATAAATTTTAATCAATGGAGATTTAAATTATTTAAGAATTGAAGGAGATTTTATTTATGAATTTTAATTACAATTTACCAGTTAATATTATATTTGGGAGAGGTAGAGTTAGTGAAATTGGAAGTGAAGTTTTAAAGTATGGTAAAACAGCACTTATTGTAACTGGAAAAAATAGTACAAAGAAAACAGGACTTCTTGATAGAACTATAAAATTATTAAATGAATCAGATATAAAAACTATAGTTTTTGATAAGGTTGAACAAAATCCATTAACTACAACAGCTTATGATGGAGCGGAGCTTGCTAAAAAAGAAAAGTGTGATGTTGTAGTAGGTCTTGGTGGAGGAAGCATTATGGATGCAGCTAAAGCTATTGCATTTATTACATTAAATGAAGGGGATGTTTCAGATTACATATTTGGAAAAAAAACCAGTGATGAGGCACTTCCAATAATATTAGTTCCAACAACATGTGGTACAGGCAGTGAAGGAAATGGATTTGCGGTGTTAACAAACCCAGATAATAATGATAAAAAATCATTAAGATGTAATGCGATAGTGGCTAAAGCTTCCATAATAGATCCAGAATTAATGACTACAATGCCAAAGCACATTTTGGCAAGTGTTGGATTTGATGCTTTATGCCACAACATGGAGGCTTACCTATCTAAAAATGAACAACCACTTACAACGATTATGGCCCTTCAAGGTATTGAATTAATAGGAAAAAATTTAGTTAAAGTCTATAACAATAAAGATGATATGGAAGCTTTTGAAAAAATAACATGGGCAAGTACCTTAGGAGGAATGGTTATAAATACAGCTGGTGTTACAGCACCACATGGAATGGAACATCCTGCAAGTGGACTAAAAAATATAGTACATGGGAGAGGTCTTGCAGCTCTTACACCAGTTATTTATGAAGAATCAATAAGTGCAGCACCAGAAAAATTTGCAATGATTTCAAGGTTATTAGGTGGAAGTGATGAAAATGATTGTGTGCAGGTAATAAGAAATCTTTTAAAAGATATAGATTTAGAAACAACACTAGGAGAACAAGGGATTAATGAAGCAGATATAGATTGGATGGCAGAAAATTGTTTGAAAGTTTCAGCTGCAGGTATGAAAAGTCATCCTAAAGAATTTAATTTAGAAGATATAAAGAGAATTTTTAGAAAAGCTCTTTAATGTTTTATTTGTAAAGTTGTTATGGTTATAAGGAGGAATTTATTATGAAATTAAAAGATACTAAATTATCAAAGGAAGAATTAAAAGAGTTAGTAAGCAAATATATGATTGATACGTATGAAAGATTTGACTTTGTTGCAGAGACAGCTAAAGATATGTATCTATATGATGAAAAGGGCGAAAGTTATTTAGACTTTTATGGGGGAATTGCAGTAAACAGTGCAGGAAATTGTAATGAAAAAGTAGTAGAAGCAATAAAGGAACAGGTTAATGATATAATCCATACATTTAATTATCCATATACTATACCTCAAGCTCTTCTTGCAAAATTAATATGTGAGACAATTGGGATGGACAAAATATTTTATCAAAGTACAGGAACAGAAGCTAATGAAGCTATGATTAAAATGGCTAGAAAGTATGGAGTTGAGAAATATGGTCCTAATAAATATAACATTGTAACAGCTAAGAATGGATTTCATGGAAGAACTTATGGTTCAATGTCTGCAACAGGACAACCTGATAATGGGTGTCAGATTGGATTCAAACCGATGGTTCCAGGGTTTACTTATGCTGAATACAATGATTTACAATCATTCAAGGATGCATGCACAGAAAATACAATAGCAATTATGATTGAACCAATACAAGGTGAAGGTGGAGTACATCCAGCTACGCAAGAATTTATGGAAGGTCTTAGAAAATTTTGTGATGAAAAAGGAATGCTTTTATTACTAGATGAAGTTCAGACAGGTTGGTGTAGAACTGGGAAAGTGATGGCTTATATGCATTATGATATAAAACCAGATATTGTATCTATGGCAAAAGCCATGGGAGGGGGAATGCCTATAGCTGCTATATGTGCTAACGAGGAAGTGTCAAAAGCATTTACACCAGGATCTCATGGGACAACCTATGGAGGAAATCCAGTGTGCTGTGCAGCATCATATGCTCAGATTAATGAATTATTAGATAGAGATTTAGCATCAAATGCAGATACAATGGGAGAATATTTTAAATGTAAACTAAAAGATTTGCCACATGTAAAAGAAGTTCGTGGAAAAGGACTTTTAGTTGGTGTTGAATTTGATTGCGATATAGCTTTAGATGTTAAACATAAGTGTTTTGATAGAAAATTATTGATTACAGCTATAGGAAAGAATGTTATTCGTATGGTTCCACCTTTAATTTTAAATGAGAAAGATTGTGATAAAGCCTTTGAAATAATAAAAGCAGCTGTAGAAATCATCGTACAATAATATATAGAATTATGAAGATTCAAAGTAATGCACACTATTACTTTGAGTCTTTTTAAACTTTATAGAAATATATAGTAAAATAAATAGAAAAATATATTAAAATGAAGTAATATAAAGAAATTTTTGTTTATATTGTAAAAAATAATAGTTATGGTAAAATAGTTATGAATAAGTATAAATTTTCATATTGGGCAAAGCAGTTGAAAAGCTGTGACGCAAAGCTAGAGGGCCTTTCTTATAGAATGGCAGCCAGTTGCATAAATAATAAGGTACCTTGTTGATAAAATGTGCTTTATTAAACTTTGCCTATGTAAAATAGGAGGAGAAATATGAGTAAAAAAATTTTAGTCTGCGATGATACAATGTTCATGCGGAAACTGCTTAAGGAGATATTGGTAGATAACGGCTATGAAGTTATTGGAGAAGCAGAAAATGGAATAGCTGCCATTGAAAAGTACAATTTATTAAAACCAGATTTAATATTAATGGATATTACTATGCCAGAAATGGATGGAATAGCTGCACTTAATAAAATCATTGAAATTGACTCGAAAGCTAAAGTTATAATGTGTTCAGCAATGGGACAAGAACAGACTGTTCTATCAGCAATAAAAGGCGGAGCTAAAGACTTTATTGTAAAGCCATTTGATAATGAAAGGGTAATACAAGCAGTAGCTAAAGTTGTTGGAAGTTAAATAATGAATTATTTATAAATTATGTAAAGACTGATTTTTTTAGGGAATCAGTCTTTTATATATTAAAATTCAATAGAATACTTTAATATAATTAGTTTGTCTTATATTAAAGTATAGAAAAGGTTATTGTTTATAATTTTTAATTGAAACAATAAGAGTGTTATAATTAATGTAATAATAGTTTGATTTTATGAGGAGTAAGAAAATGAAGCAAGGGAAAATATACGTAATACTTTTGGCATGTATTTTGTTAATTAGTGGTACATACTGCTTTATTACAAATAATATTGAAAATAATAAGAAAGAAGAAATTATTAAATCAAAAGAAGAGAAGATGGACTTTCGAAGTAATATTAAAGATAAATATACTTTATATGGAAAAATTAACGATATTAAGTTTTTTTCGGAAGATGGAGATGAGATTTCTATAAATGATTTTAATGGGAAAAATGTTATTTTTACATATTGGGATAGCGAGTTTGAAGATTCTAAATTTCAAATTTCCATAGCTGAAAAATTAAAGAATGCTGTACAGCAGCTTGATAATGTAGAATATGTTCTTGTACACAGAAGTGATGAAAATAATTCTAAAGTTAGAGAAAATGCTGTAAAATATCTTAAGGATAATAATATAGATGTGAAATTGATTTTTGATAGTAATATGAATGTACACAGTAAACTTGGCATCAAAAGTGTACCTGCTACTTTTTCAATAGACAAAGAGGGGCATCTTGTAACTTTAAATGAAGGAGTGTTATCAGATGAATCTTCTATTGTGAGAATTGTAAACAAAATAAAAGATTCAGGATCAAATAGTACAGAAAAATTTGTAATGAAAAATATGATTAATTCTGAAGGCGGAGTAAATATAACTTTTAATAATGGTAGCCTCGATACTGTACTGAGTGAATCTCAAGGAATTATGATTGAATATGCTAATTTAAAAGGAAATAAAGAATTATTTGAATCTACATTAAATTACATAAATAAATATATGAAAAATGATAGTCTTATTTCCTGGAAGGTTGAAAATAATGAGGCTAGCAGAGTAAATGCAGCGATTGATGATTTAAGGGTATATGATGCACTTTACAATGGTGAAGAAAACTTTGGAATTAAGGAAAAAGATTTAAAAGCATACAGTAGAGATATTTATAAATATAATGTTGAAAACAATAATCTTGTGGATTGTTATGATTTTGATAACAATCAAAAATCTAATAGGTTTACTTTATGTTATGGAGATTTTAATGCTCTTAATGAATTATGGGCTGAGAACTGGAAATTTAAAAAGGTATACAGTAATACTATTGATAGAGTGAAGAATGGATATATAAATGATGAATTTCCTTTATACTACAGTTGGTATAACTATAATGCTAAACAATATGAAAAAGATGACTTAAACATATCAGAAGCGCTTGTTACAATTCTTCATTTGTCCGAAGTAGGGCAAGAAAAGCCTGAAACAATATCATGGTTAAAGAAGCAAGTTGAAAAGGGCACTTTATATGGAAAATATTCTGTTTTAGGAAATGTTATAGACGGATATCAATATGAATCTACAGCAGCTTATGCACTGGCAGCTTTGATAGGAATAGAAGTGAATGACTGTGAACTTATTAATAATGCAGTTATAAGAATGGAAAAAATGAAAATTAATGATTCTGAAAATTTATATTATGGTGCTTTTGGAAATATGGATGGAAGTGGAATATATTCATTTGATCAGTGCATGGCTCTTTTAGCTTATGCTAAGTTGGAAAAATAAAAGTAAAAAATAAAAAGTCCGCAGGCGAGAGAAATCTCAAGTCTACGGGCCTTTTTACTTTTAAAATTAGTATTTGTTGATTAAAGTTTTGGAGGCACCACCCAGATTTGAACTGGGGAATAAAGGTTTTGCAGACCTCTGCCTTACCACTTGGCTATAGTGCCATTGAACATTTAAAATCATCTACACATTATATATATGTAGTAAGCTAAAAAAAATGCTTATTTTTTAGAATTATTTTTTTAATAAAATTTTTACAGTACTAAGTTAAAAAGTAACATAAAAAACAAAAAAACATATTATATAGTGACACAATTAAAGGACTATAAGACTTCCTCTATCTATAAGTTTGCCTTTTTTTAAGTAAACAGGGGTAATTCCATAATGAGATAAAAATTTTTTTATTTCATTTCCGTATTTGTAATGTTCTAATTCACCAAAGAAAGCTATTTTGTCAGAAGAAATCATTCCTCCAGTACCTCCTATGAACCCATAGTTTAAAGAAGGAAGAAGGATGTCGCCTGGTGGAAGAAGTAGAATGTCAAAATTAAAATTTTTTAATTTTTTGTATATACCTTTATCACTTGTAATTAATGCTTTTTCGTTTATTGGTAGAACAGAACATTTTGTATATCCTTGTGGTACATCAATATTTATTTTTGATTTTTGGGAATTGAAAAGATTTTCATCTGTATATGCTAAAGTATGAATAAAATGATCTTTAAGTATTAAAGCATTCAAAATAATGTCAGATGGATATGAATTTTTCAAAGATTTCTTTGAAACAATATATTTTATGTGATTTTCTTCTAAAATATTTCTAAAATCTTCAGAAATATCTTTTTGAACAATTAATTGAGTAGCACTATTGTTTTTTAGTATATTTAGTTGAATATCTGGATGTCCATTAATGGCTTCATAAACTTGGGTGCATTTGGGAACTTTGATTACTTCTATATTTAATTTTAAAAGACTTTGGATTTCTTCATCAGTAATTCTATAATCAGCAAAAGCGTACATCTTAATCTCCTTTTTATTTTAAAATAAAATTTTTATTAAGAAAATTATAAATATTTTAAATTTGCTTGTAAATAACACATTGTAAATTTTTAAGCGTATTATACAAATACATACATTAGAATATTAAAAATAGAAAACTGTAATGCTCATAGTATTTATTGAAAAGAAATAGATGTAAGAGTTATGTCCATATAAAAAAATTAAAATTCATATAAAAATAGAACTTGTATATGAGTATATCTAATATTTTTTCATACATACTAATATAAAGAAGGGAGTGAAATCCATGCTTATTTTAAAATTAGCTTATAATGAAGAGCTTACATTTTCGCATGACTTGCAGGAGCTAAAAGAATCACTTAAGAAAAAAGATATAACAATAGGTTTGGTTGAAAGTATTGAAGGAAAGACACATATAATTAAAATAATGTGTGATAAGGATTCGTATAACAATAAGATAGAAGAAATTATTAACTTATATGTTAGTAATATTTTATATAGAATAGTTATTGATTATTATAGGAAAAGAGAAATGTTTGAATTTATAACAGACAATTATTTCTTTTTAAAGCAAAGTGAAATTTTAGAGGTAGAAAATAAGATACTAAAAGTGCTAAACTGTGAAGCAGCTTGTAAGGATGAAGATTCTATTTATTGTTTAAATAGAATAAATAACATTATTGAAAAAATAAGACAGTGTATTGGTGAAAAACAAGAGATTAACGTGGATGGTTTTATAACCTTTAGATTACGTATGTTACGTGAAGATATAGAGAAGATAGTAGATAAAGTAGTAGAAAAGTACATGGTTGAAAAAGAATATGAAGAATTTGTTCGGTTGTTAAAATATTTTGTTGATATTCAAGAATGTAAAATTGAAAAAATAATAATTTCAATTGAAGCAGGAAGTCACTATATTATAAAGGATGAATACGGCAAGGATTTATACAAGGACTTTTTAAAAGAACTTACTGGTGATGAAAATGATTTTGATATAAATATAGAAGATATACTGATAAGTGGTCTTATAACAAGTTCGCCTAAAAATATAATAATTTACGGAAAACGAAATTGTAATAATAAAGAGTTTTTAGAGACAATTAAAAATGTCTTTGGTGATAGGGTAACTTGTTTTGATGAATGTATAGAATATCTACCTAAAAAAATATTGAGTAAAAATGTTGACATGTTTTAGATATGGTGATATACTAAGTTTTGTTAAGAAGAAACAGCCGTTTCTCACCTTACAGTGTCATATGATTGCTAGTTAGGTTTATGGATGTCTATACAGTTGTATTGATAATATGAGACGGCTAAGTGAGGCCGTCTTTTTATTATGTATAGAATTTTTCGGAGGTGAAAAATATTAGTAAAGATTTTTCGATGAATGAAGGAATAAGAGAAAAAGAAGTCAGATTGATAGGTAAAGATGGAGAACAACTTGGTGTTGTTTCGACAAATGAAGCAAGAAGACTTGCTGATGAAAATGAACTAGATTTAGTTATGATTTCCCCAAATGCAAAACCACCAGTTTGTAAGGTTATGGACTACGGTAAATTTGTATATGAGCAATCAAAGAAGGAAAAAGAAGCTAAAAAGAAACAAAAAGTAATCAGTATAAAAGAAATAAGAGTAAGTCTAACTATTGAGGAACATGATATTGATATCAAAGCAAAAAATGCAAGAAAGTTCCTATTAGATGGAGATAAAGTTAAAATCACTGTTAGATTTAGAGGTAGAGAAATGGAGTTAGGTCACATTGGTGAAAGAATTCTTAATAATTTTACAGCTAAATTAGAAGATGTTTCTATTATAGAGAAAAGACCTAAAAGAGAAGGTAGAAGCATGACATTGGTTTTAGGGCCTAAAAAGGCATAACTTGAGAGGAGGATTTTATCATGCCAAAAATGAAGAGTCATAGAGGTGCAGCAAAAAGATTTAGAAAGACAGGAACAGGAAAGCTTAAAAGAGCTAAAGCTTTTAAGAGCCATATCTTAACTAAGAAGAGCTCAAAGACTAAGAGAAATCTTAGAAAAGCTGGATACGTTTGTAAAGCACAAGAAAAAGTAATGAAGAAATTATTACCATACCTATAAGATAGAGTATTTGGTACAGGAGGTTTAAGTAATGGCAAGAGTAAAGAGAGCAAAGAATTCTCGTAAAAATCATAAAAAAGTTTTAAAACTTGCAAAAGGATACTACGGTGGAAAGAGTAAGTTATTTAAAACTGCTAATGAATCAGTAATAAGAGCATTAAGAAATGCTTACGTTGGAAGAAAGAATAAGAAGAGAGACTACAGAAGCTTATGGATCGCAAGAATCAATGCTGCTGCTAGAATGAACGAAATGTCTTATTCAAAATTCATGAATGGAATCAAATTAGCTGGAATCGAAATTAACAGAAAAATGTTATCAGAAATAGCTATCAATGATCCAAAAGCATTTGCTGAATTAGTTGAAACTGCTAAAAAAGCATTAGCTTAATATTACATATAAAATGCGGTCTTTGGGCCGCATTTTATTTTTATATAAAAAAGAATATATTATTAACCTTTGAGGTGAAGAATATGGAAAAAGTCATTACGAAAAAAAATAGGCTTAGCGAAGTAAGAATATTAGCACTTGGCTTTGCAGTAGTAATTTTACTTGGCGGAGTTATACTTAGTCTGCCTATTTCATCAAAAAGTGGTAGATATACAAGTCTTGTAGATTCGATTTTTACAGCGACATCAGCTGTATGTGTAACTGGTCTTGTGACACTAGATACAGGAACCTATTGGAATACTTTTGGTCAATGCATAATAATGATACTTATAGAAATTGGTGGATTAGGTTTCATGTCAGTTACAACATTTATTGCAATGATTCTTGGAAGAAAGATTACACTACGTGATAGATTGATTATGCAGGAAGCTATGAATACATTTAATATTCAAGGATTGGTAAAAATGCTTAGATATGTTCTTGGACTTACTTTTACAGTACAGATTGCAGGTGCATTTCTTTTGAGCTTTGTATTTGTGCCAAAGTTTGGTATTTCGACTGGTGTGTTTTATAGTATATTCCATTCGGTGTCTGCATTTTGCAATGCTGGCTTTGATTTATTTGGTAGTTTTTCCAGTCTAACGAGTTTTTCGGGAAATTATCTTGTAATAATAGTAATAAGTCTATTAATTATAATCGGTGGTATTGGATTTACTGTTTTAATAGAAATATTAAATTATAAAAAAATGAAAAAGTTATCAGTTCATTCTAAGATTGTAATATGCATTACTGCAAGTTTAATATTTGGAGGAGCTGCTTTTATTTTTCTTGTTGAATATAAAAATACGGCAACCTTGGGTAATTTAAATTTAGGTGAAAAGATTCTAAATTCTATGTTTTCATCAATTACTCCAAGAACTGCAGGATTTAACAGTATATCAACAGGTGATATGACAATGAGTGGTAAGCTTATGACTATAATTTTAATGTTTATAGGTGGTTCTCCAGGATCGACTGCTGGTGGATTGAAAACAGCCACATTTGGAGTTCTTGTGCTAACTGTTATATCTGTGTTACGAGGAAGAAATGATACAGAAGCTTTTGGAAGAAGATTTTCAAAAGAAACTGTATACAAAGCATTTACTGTGTTTGCACTTGGTATGGCAATAGTATTAGTTGTTACAACAATACTTAGTATTGCAGAGCCAAATCAGCAGTTCATAGATCTTCTTTACGAAGCTTCATCTGCATTTGGAACAGCAGGGCTTACTACTGGTGTGACACAAGAAATAGGAACTTTAAGTAAAATTGTTCTTATGTTTACAATGTATTGTGGAAGGGTTGGACCAATTACAGTCTTTCTTGCCTTGATAAAAAGAAATAATAAGTCGGGAATTAAGTATCCAGAAGGTAAAATATTGATTGGATAAATAAGTACTTGTATTTAAATTAGAAAATTTTTATTATAAAATTAGTATATACGAGAAAAATATAATAGTATCTAAGTTTTATAGTGGTAAGGGGATTAGGAGGAGATTAATATGGCGAAAAAACAGTTTGTTGTAATAGGACTTGGGCGATTCGGTGAATCGCTTGCAAGAACAGTTTATAACTTAGGTCATGATGTACTTGTTATAGATATGGATGAAGAAAAAATTGCTGATATTGCAGATTATGTAACTCATGCCGTACAGATGGATGCCACTGATGAAAATGCATTGAGAAAATTAGGTCTAAGAAATTTTGATGTGGCGGTTGTAACAATAGGATCTGATATTCAAGCAAGTGTTATGGTTACTTTACTTGTAAGAGAAATAGGTGTGAAATATATAATTGCAAAAGGGCATAGTGACTTGCATGCAAAAGTTCTTTATAAAATTGGAGCAGATAAGGTGGTGCTTCCAGAAAAGGATATGGGGCAGAGAGTGGCACATAATCTTGTTTCATCAAATATACTGGATTACATTGAATTATCATCAGAATACAGTATAATGGAGATTGAAGCACTTGATTCTTGGATTAATAAATCTTTGAAAGATCTGGAGTTAAGAAAAAAATATGGAATAAATGTGGTTGCCATTAAGGATGGGAATGATGTGAATGTTTCTCCGGGACCAGATGAAATGATAATGAAAAATGATATTATAGTAGCACTGGGAACTACTAAAGATTTAGGAAAGCTTGAAGGTGCTATTGGAAAAAGCTGAAAATTTTGAGGTGAAAACTTTGACTTTTATTGAAAGTAAAGATAATAATTTATTTAAAGAAACTAAGAAGCTTAAAGAAAGAAAAAATAGAACAAAAAGTAATAAATATATTATAGAAGGTTTTAGACTTGTTCAAGAAGCATTTAAAGCTGGTTTGAATATAGAATGCTTAATAGTAACATGTGACGGAAAAGATAAAATTGATTCCTATTTAAGAGAATATATAAATAAAGATATTAAGATATATGAAATGGTAAATTCTTTATTTAAAGAAATTATTTCAACAGAAAAGCCACAAGGAATAGTTGCCATTGTACATATGAATGAGAAAACCTTAGATTTGAATGGAAGTTTTTATTTGCTATGTGATAAAGTTCAAGATCCAGGTAATTTAGGAACAATAATAAGAACAGCACATGCAGTTAAAGCTGATGGAATTATTTTAACAAAAGGGACAGTAGATATATACAATGAAAAGACAATAAGATCAACTATGGGATCATTGTTTTATGTTCCAGTTCATTATGATGATGAAAATATGACACTTGTGAAATCTTTAAAGGATAAGAAGTTTAAGATAGTTGTTACATCTCTTGATACAGATAAAGATTTCTTCCAGGAAAGCCTTAAGGGAAAAGTTCTCTTAACAGTTGGAAATGAGGGAAATGGAGTAAGTGATGAGGTATATGAATTGGCAGATACGAAAGTCAAGATACCTATGCCGGGAAATGCTGAATCTTTAAATGTTGCTATAGCTACTTCAGTTATAATGTATGAAAAGATACGACAAGATTTATACGATTAGAACAATTCCAAATTAGTATAATTTTTTAAATTATAGAATAGTATATTTATTATTTTATGAAAAGCATGCTCTATAAATATGAGCATGTTTTTTAGTTTTATGATAGAATTTACTTTAAATTGTTATAAAGAGTTTTAAATACAAATTTTTTGTGAGAATGAAAAATTATGAATAATTTATTATGGATAATAAAATTTTATTTATTATGCTATAATCATAAAAGAACAAATGAAATAATAGTGAGGTGTATTTATGGCAAATGTTATTGTTGTTGGTGCAGGTCCGGCTGGGATTATGGCTGCACTTAGCAGTGCAAAGAATAACGAAGTTGTTTTAATAGAGAGAAATAGTAATATTGGTGAAAAACTTAAGCTTACTGGTGGTGGAAGATGTAATATTACAAATAACAGAGATATTGAGGAGTTTTTTGAAAAAATAGTTACAAATAATAAATTTTTATATAGTGCTCTTTATACTTTTTCAAATTATTCTTTACTTGAATACTTTAGTGAACAGGGGCTAGAATATAAAGAAGAACTTGATCAAAAAGTATATACTAAAAGTGATAAAGCAGATGAAGTTATAGAAGTATTAAAAAATGATTTGAAAAATAATAATGTTAAAATTATGTTTAATACAAAGATAGAGGATCTTATAGTGGAAGATAATACTGTGAAGGGTGTTATATCTGAGGGTGGAAAAAGAATATATGGAGATAAAGTTATTGTTACAACTGGAGGAAAGAGCTTTCCAAATACAGGATCAGATGGATCTATGTATGATGTTATAAAAAAATACGGTCATACAATAACTCCTATTTACCCAGCATTAATACCACTAGTTATTAAAGAAGAATTTGTAAAATCACTTCAAGGTGTTTCAATGAAGGATGTGGTTATTTCTGCAAAGGTTAAGAAGAGAAAAATAGAAAAAATAGGCGATATGATATTTACACATTTTGGAGTGTCCGGTCCAGGAGTGCTAAAACTATCATCATATATAAATAAAGCTTTAAATGATGGTGAAGTAGAAATAAAACTTGATTTTATGAGTGACAAGTCTAAAGAAGAACTATCAGAAATAATAAGAAGTAATCCTAATAAGACTGCATTAAATAATTTGAAGGGAATATTACCACAGAATTTCTTGAAAGAAATATTTTCTATTATAGGAATTACTGAAGTTAAAGCAAGTGACTTAAAAAAGGAAGATGAAAATAAGATTCTTGAATACATAAAAGAAATGAGACTTACAGCAAGAGAAACATTAACTATAAAAGCGGCACAGGTTACATCTGGAGGAGTTAGTGTTAAAGAAATAAATGCTTCCAATATGGAATCAAAAATAATTAAAAATCTGTACTTTGCAGGAGAAGTGATTGATATCGATGCTGAAACTGGAGGATACAATCTTCAGATGGCATTTTCAACTGGATACCTTGCAGGAAGTGATTTTTAGTAAATTCATAGTTTAGGGAATATATGTATGTTAAAGATCAATAAGAAGTCAATTTGAAATGATTATTTTTACAGTGTAGCTTAAATTTTTCAGTATATTGAAATAAGTGTGTTATATTTGGATTAATTTTAAAATTGAGGGTTGAAATTTCTATTCTTTATTTGTATAATTAGTTGTATTAATTAAATAAATTAAAAATTGTGATTGAGAGAGTAGCTTTTATGAAGTTTTCAGGGAGAAAAGATCATTGGACTGGAAGTCTTTTTAAATGAAGTAATTGTGAAGTTCACTCAGGAGTTCCAGCTGTGAAGTAATAGTAGCATCTGGCGGCATATATATGTCGTTATTAAAATTAAGCTGGGTAGCCTTTTAGGTACCAATCAGGGTGGTAACGCGGATAATTCGTCCCTTTTTTATGGGGGACGATTTTTTTATGTCTAAAAGTATAAGTTGATAGTTAATTATAGCAGAATAGGTTTTTAAATTTAAAATTACTGATAACTGTTACTTGTTAACTGTTAACTAAATAAACGGCATAAGTTATTGAAAGGAGAAAAATCATGAAAGAAAAACTTAAAGAATTACAAGAACTTGCTTTACAACAAATTGATGTTGCAACAAATAGTTCACAATTAGAAGAAGTGAGAGTAAAGTTTTTAGGTAAAAAAGGAGAACTTACTACAATATTAAGAGGGATGGGATCAGTATCCCCAGAGGAAAGACCTTTAGTAGGTAAAATGGTTAATGAAGCTAAAGCAGCAGTTGAGGAAAAATTAGAAGCTGCAATGAAAGCTATAAAAAATAAAGAAAAGGCAGCAAGACTTGCAAGTGAAACTATAGACATATCACTTCCAGGGAAGAAAAAAGTTATAGGAAAGAGACATCCTTTAGAATTAACACTTCAGACTATGGAAGATATATTTGTTTCAATGGGATTTACAATAGAAGAAGGTCCAGAAGTTGAATATGATCATTATAATTTTGAAGCATTAAATATTCCTAAGAATCATCCAGCAAGAAGTGAGCAGGACACATTATATATAAATGATAATATCGTTCTTAGAACTCAAACTTCACCAGTTCAAGTTAGAACTATGGAAAATCAAAAGCCTCCAATTAAGATGATATCACCAGGTAAGGTTTATAGATCAGATTCAGTTGATGCTACACATTCACCTATATTTTATCAAATGGAAGGTCTTGTTATAGACAAAGGAGTTACTTTTGCAGATTTAAAAGGAACTTTAGAACTATTTGCTAAAAAGATGTTTGGAGATAAGGTTCAAACTAAATTCAGACCACATCACTTCCCATTTACAGAACCATCAGCAGAAATGGATGCAACTTGTTTCGTATGTGGTGGAGAAGGATGTAGAGTATGTAAAAATAGTGGATGGATAGAACTTTTAGGATGTGGTATGGTTCATCCAAACGTATTAAGAAACTGTGGAATAGATCCTGAAGTATATAGTGGATTTGCATTTGGATTTGGTGTAGATAGAATGGTTATGCTTAAGTATGGTATTGATGATATAAGATTGTTATATGAAAGTGATATGAGATTCTTAAACCAATTTTAATCAATTGACGATTAACAATTATGGATAAGAATTATGACTGATTTTTAAAAATTATAATATTAAGTGATTATTTTTTAAAAATTAAGTTTATCTGAGAAAATATAGGAATTGATTGAGAAAAATATTAATATTTTATTATTATAATATGAAGAATTATAGAAGTAAAAAATAAAGAAATTCCAGAGGAATTTCAACATTTAATTGTCAATTGTCAATTATTCTTTGTCAATTGACTCTGAGGAGGAGAATAATATGAAGGTACCATTTAATTGGTTACAAGATTATGTTGAAATAAATGTAAGTCCTAAAGAATTAGGAGATAAATTAACTTTAACTGGATCACAGCTTGAAGAATTAATAGTTCAAGGTGATACAATAGATAAAGTAGTAACAGGAAAAATAACTCAAATAGTAAAGCATCCAGATGCTGAAAAGCTTAGTATTTGTCAAGTTGATATTGGAACTGAAAGTATTCAAATAGTTACAGCAGCAAATAACATGAAAGAACAGGATATTGTTCCAGTTGCCCTTCATGGGTCTACTTTAGCTGATGGAACTAAAATTAAAAAAGGTAAATTAAGAGGAGAAGTATCTAATGGTATGTTCTGCTCTGAAGAAGAACTTGGAATTGCTGGAGATGAACCAGTTCATGGTTTAATGATCATGCCTCAAGATACACCATTAGGTGCAGATATTAAAGAGGTATTGAAATTAAATAAAGCCATATTAGACTTTGAAATAACTTCAAACAGACCAGATTGCTTAAGTATTGTTGGTATGGCAAGAGAAACTGCAGCTGCACTTAGAACATCTTATAAGATGCCGAACTTAGAATATAAAACAATAGGTGAAGGAAATGTAAATGATGAATTGAAAGTAGAAGTTAAAGATGACTTATGCTTAAGATATATGGCAAGAAAAGTTAAGAATGTTAAAGTTCAATCATCACCAGGTTGGATGCAGGAAAGACTTCTTGAAGCTGGTATAAGACCTATCGATAATATAGTAGACATAACAAATTTTGTCATGCTTGAATTAGGTCAGCCAATGCACGCTTATGATGCAAGAGAAATAACTACTAATAAAATAGTAGTTGAAAGAGCAAAAGCTGATGAAAAATTCACAACATTAGATGAAGCTGAAAGAATTCTAGATGATTCTATGTTATGCATTAAAGACAGCGATACAATAGTAGGTCTTGCTGGAATTATGGGTGGATTAAATTCTGAAATAAAAGAAGATACTAAAGAAGTTATATTTGAATCTGCAAATTTTGATGGAACTAATATAAGAGTAAATTCTAAGAAATTAAACTTAAGAAGCGAAGCTTCAAGTAGATTTGAAAAAGATATAGATCCAAACTTAGCAGAACTTGCTATAGATAGAGCATGTGCATTAATCTGTGAATTAGGTGCTGGTGAAGTATTAGATGGAACTATTGATGTATACAACAAAAAGAAGGAAGCTGGGAAAGTAGTAGTTGATGCAAATTGGATTAACAAATTCTTAGGAACTGACCTTTCAAAAGAAGAAATGAAGAGATGCTTAGATAGTGTTGATTTATTTACAGAAATAGATGGAGATAATTTAGTTGTAACAGCTTCAACTTTTAGAATTGATATCGCAATAAGAGAAGATATTGCCGAAGAAATTGCTAGAATTCATGGATATGATGTTATTCCTGCTACAATATTCTCAGTTTCTACTTCTAGAGAACCAAAATACAGAAAGAGATTATTAGATGATAAAATGGTAATGCTTGCTACTGGAAGTGGATTAAATCAATCTATAAGTTATTCGTTTGTATCTCCAAAGGTATTTGATAAAATATGTGTACCAGAAGATAGTGAATTAAGAAATGTAGTAAAAATTAAAAATCCATTAGGTGAAGATTATAGTGTAATGAGAACTTCAACTTTACCATCAATGATGGAATGTTTAGGAAGAAACTACTCAAGAAATAACTCATATGCAAGATTATTTGAAATGGGTAAAGTTTACATCAAGAATGAAGATGAAAATAAGCTTCCAATTGAAAGAAATATTTTAACTATAGGTATGTATGGAGATTGTGATTACTTAGACCTTAAGGGTGCAGTTGAAAATATAGTTGAAGGTCTTGGAATAAAGAATGCCAAATATGAAAGAGAAAGTGAAAATGTAAGTTACCATCCAGGTAAGACTGCTAAACTTGTTATAGGCAAGAATATAGCAGGTACTTTAGGTGAAGTTCACTTAGATGTTACTGAAAACTATGGAATAGATGAATCATGCTATGTTGCAGAACTTAATTTAGATGTATTATATGAAGCTGCTGACATGGATAGAAAGTATAAAGCATTACCTAAATTCCCAGCAGTAACAAGAGATATAGCTTTACTTGTAGATGATGCTGTTTTAGTTCAAGAGATCGAAGACTGTATAAGAAAAGCTGGTGGAAATATAGTAGAAAAAGTTCAATTATTTGATATCTATAAAGGAAAACAAATACCAGAAGGTAAGAAGAGCATAGCTTATGCAATTGCTTATAGAGATGAAAATAAAACTCTACAAGATAAAGATGTAAATAAAGTACATGATAAAATTTTAAGATCTTTAGAATATAAACTTGGAGCTACATTAAGAGATTAGTGTAGTAAGGTTTAATATTTATTATAGCTAAATATTTAATAAAATGCAGATACTAATGTATGGTATCTGCATTTTTAATTTTTTCTTATAATTTATATGTTTTAGATGTATAAATTATATAAATTATGCAAGATATAAAAACAAGAATTATATATTAACCTAAAGAGTATAGTATTAAATGCTATGATTACTATTCTTAATGAATTAAATAAATATTACAAAATATATTATAAAGATGCAAACTAGTATAGAGATTCACTTTAAGAGACGTTTGAATTTATAAAATAAATTCAGTATAATAATGGTGTAAGCATAGAAGAAAGGGATGAAAGCTATGAAGGTTGAATTTTGCCTTTTAGACAGTGGAGATGTTGTATTTACAAAAGATTCTAAAGATTTAACTGATGTTTTGAATGTCATTACTAAAGTTGGGACTGAAATACACCTTTTGTTTAGCAAAGATGACTTCATCCATGGATATGTTCAAAATGTTATGTACATGGTTGATGCAGAAAACAGTAGTGAAAGTCTTAGGGTATATTTTTCTAATGACTATTCAAAATCTAAACATCATCCAAGATTGTCACCAGAACACTTAGAAACAGTAAAGATAAGTGACAGAAAAATCAAATAGAAGAATAATACATGGTGAGTATAGATGCTATTTATGCTCACTGTTTTATTGAGTGGAAAAATAATATGATTTGTAATTTTGTTTAGGAGAAGATATGGATAATAAAAAGAAGTGCAAGAATACTTTGTCAAAGCGTTTGAAAAAAAATCGTAGGAGAAAAAAACTAGTAAGAAGTTTAGTGCTTGTTATATTAATAGGGATAGGAGTAAATATTTATAATCATAAAGCATCTATAAAAGTGGATAGCAATCAATATGAAGCAAGTAATGAATATAATTATGAAACTGAAAAATTTGAGGATAAAATAAATTCAGAGAATATATCAAATTCTCCAGTAGAGAATCTGAAAACGGATGTGGATAAATTTGAAAAGGTTGATATTACTAATGAGAATAAAGGTGTTCCAGTATTGTGTTATCATTCAATTGGGTACGATGAAAGTGGAAAAAGTCCACTTATAGTATCTCCACAAAAATTTAAGGAACATATGAAGGCGTTGAAAGATAATGGATATACAGCGCTTACTATATCAGAACTTGAAGATTACCTTGTAAATGATAAACCGATTCCTGTGAAAAGTATTTTAATAACATTTGATGATGGATATAAGGACAACTATACAAATGCATTTCCTATATTAAAAGAACTTAATATGAATGCTACAATTTTTGTAGTATCAAGCTTAATAAATGGTGAAACTAGTATGACCTCGCAGCAGATTAAGGAAATGAGCGATTATGGAATTGATATAGAATCACATACAGTTTCACATAAAAGGCTTAGTGAAATGTCTTATAATGAACAATTAGAGGAACTATCAAAATCAAAGAAAGAAATAGAAGAAATAACAGGTAAATCAGTTATTGCAGCAGCATATCCTGAAGGAATGTATAATGATGATACTAAGAGTGCAGTAGAAAATGCAGGATATAAAATGGGATTTACTATTGAGCATGGATACGCTGATAGAGATGATAATTTTAGCATGTTAAATAGAATATGTATAGATTATACATTTAATTGGAATAACATTAATTATATTATAAATAACATAAAGAAGTAATAGTAAGTAAACTGTACAGAATTGGAATAGATTATATTTGAATTTTGTACAGTTTTTTTATATTTGAAGCTCAATTTTATTTATAAGTATTTTTGATTTCTTCTTGAAGATTGAAGAGATCTTTTTCACTTTGAAGAACTTTATGTGTTATAAATTTTAAGTCTTTAGATATGAGAAGAAGTTTTTTTGATGAATCTTCATTCATATAAGTTAAAAGTTCTGAATTGTTTGAAACAATATTTTTTAATGAATTTATATTTTCGTTAACATCTGGGTTATCATTATTATCAAATGATAAATTGGCGTTTTTATATAAGTTATCAAGAGTTTTATCTATTTTATCAATAATCAGATTATTATTTTCAATTCTTTTATTGAGGGTAGATATTGTTGATTTCATGGAATTTATTTCAAAATGAATTCCATCAAATTTACTGCATATTTCAGCGGATAATTTATTTAATAACTCTAATATTTCATAATCTGATTCCAAAATACCACCCTCCCGTACAAGTATATGTTTTTTATGGATTATATAGAATAATACATTTTAATTTGTGTAATATATTTAAAACTTATTCAAATAGCCTATTGGATATATTTCAATAAATTGAATAAAATTCAATATAAACCAGTAAAATCTTGAATTGACTTAAGTGTTTAAAGAAAAACTAAAAATATATATTAATAAAATTTATCTATAAAGATATGTTCTTTAAGAAAGGATTGAATGAGAGTGGCTACAATAATTAAATATTTAAAAAGATTTACTGGCATAATTTTACTCATTATAGTACTGCTTATTATACAAGCACTTACTGATTTAGCCCTTCCACAATATACATCTGATATTGTAGATATAGGAATTCAGCAAAATGGCATAAAAGAAATTGCACCAAAAGTCATAAGAGAAAGTGAATTAAACAAATTAATACTTTTTATGGATGATGAAGATAAAAATTATGTTGATGATAACTATACACTTATTGTAAAGGAGAATTTACCAGAAATAGATTATGAAAAATATTTAAAGGTTTATCCTGAATTAAAAAATACTCCATTATATAAGGAAAATTTAATAAATGATAGAGAAAGTCAGGAAAGGCTTGACGAAATTTTTACAAAACCAATAACTATTGTAGAAAATATTGAAAATAATAGAGAAATGTCTGAAGGACTTGAAAAAGTTATTGTAGAAAACATGCCAGAAGGTATGGTTGGAGATAATATGAATGTATTTCAACTTCTTGGTATACTTCCAAAAGATGTGCGTGATAACATAGTTGAAAAAATAAATGGCAACTTTAATAATATGCCACAAACATTATTATCCCAAGCTGGAATTTCATATGTGAAAAATGAATATAAGGCGATTGGGATAGATACAGACAAAGAACAGATTAACTACATATTTAATTCAGGAATAAAAATGATAGGTCTTGCACTTATAGGTGGAATATCTATAGTGTTAGTTTCTTTTTTTGCATCAAGGGTTGCAGCAAGTCTTGCAAAAATATTGAGGAAAGACGTATTTGAAAAAGTATTAAGTTTTTCAAATGTTGAATTTGATAAATTTTCAACTGCATCGCTTATAACAAGAACAACAAATGATATTATACAGATCCAGACCTTTGTCGTTATGATGTTAAGAATGATTTTTTATGCTCCAATACTGGGATGTGGAGGAATAATAAAAGTATTAGGAACCAATAAATCTATGACATGGATAATAGCTGTTGCAGTAGGAACAATACTAATAGTAATAAGCATTTTATTTGGTTTGGCTATGCCTAGATTTAAAAGAATACAAACACTTATAGATAAGGTGAATCAGATAGCTAGAGAAATTCTCACAGGACTTCCAGTAATAAGAGCCTTTACTACAGAAAAACATGAAGAAAACAGATTTGATGATGCTAATAAAGATCTTACTAAAACAAATCTTTTTGTAAGCAGAATTATGACATGTATGATGCCATCAATGATGTTAATAATGAACGCAATTTCAGTTCTTATCGTATGGATTGGTGCAAGACAGATTAATGATGGTAATATGCAGGTCGGGGATCTTATGGCGTTTATACAATACACAATGCAGATAGTAATGTCATTTTTAATGATTTCAATGGTTTCAATGATACTCCCAAGAGCACTTGTTTCAGCAAAGCGTATAGAAGAAGTACTGAAAACAGAACTTTCAATAATTGATCCAAGTTCATCCCAAAACATAAATGTCAGCAAAAAAGGGTATGTAGAATATCAGAATGTGTACTTTAAGTATCCTGATGGTGAAGAAGTTTTAAGTGATATATCATTTACGGCAAAGCCAGGAAAAGTAACAGCGATAATAGGGAGTACAGGAAGTGGTAAGTCAACACTTGTAAACCTTCTTCCACGATTTTTTGATGTTACATCAGGAAAGATACTTATTGATGGTGTTGATGTAAGAAATTTGACTCAGCATGAACTAAGAGAAAAAATAGGATTTGTGCCACAAAAGGGAGTATTGTTTTCAGGAACCATAAAGTCAAATATAAAATATGGTAAGAAAAATGCAAAAGATAGTGAAATGAAAAGGGCTGCTAAAATTGCGCAAGCATCTCAGTTTATTGAAAGTAAGGATGAAGCATATGATACAGAAATTTCTCAGGGAGGAACAAATGTATCAGGAGGACAAAAGCAGAGAATATCTATAGCAAGAGCTGTTATAAAGAATCCTGAAATACTTGTATTTGATGATAGTTTTTCTGCTCTTGATTATAAAACTGATGTGGCATTAAGGAGAGCACTGAGAGAGGAAACAAAAAATACAACAAAGATATTAGTTGCTCAAAGAATAAGCACTGTGCTTGATGCATATGAAATACTTGTTTTAGATAAAGGTAAAATTGTAGGACGTGGAACTCATAAGGATCTTATGGAAAATTGTGATACATATAGACAGATTGCATTTTCACAACTTTCAAAGGAGGAGCTTGCAAATGAGTAATGAAGATAGAAAAATGAGACCTACCATGGGCGGCATGGGACAAATGAGAGGTATGGGTGGAGGAAAAGTAAAGGCAAAGAATTTTAAGGGAAGCATGAAAAAGCTCTTTAATTATTTATTCAAATATAAATTTTCAGTTATTTTGGTTATATTATTTGCAATAGGAAGTACTGCATTTTCAATAATAGGTCCTAAAATTTTAGGTAATGCTACTACAGAAATATTTAATGGAATAATGAGCAAACTTTCTGGTGGAAGTGGAATAGATTTTACTAAAATAAGTAGAATCTTAATTACATTACTAGTCATATATTTAATAAGTGCAGTATTTTCATTTATTCAGGGATTTATAATGACAGGAGTTTCTCAAAAGCTTACATATAGATTAAGAAAAGAAATGATAGAAAAAATAGATAGAATGCCTATGAACTATTTCGATAGGAGAACACATGGTGAAGTTTTATCGAGAATAACAAATGATATAGATACATTAAATCAGAGTCTTAATCAGAGTATGACTCAGATAATAACATCAATAACAACAATAATTGGAATTGTATTTATGATGTGCACAATAAATGTGATAATGACTTGTACCATAGTATTGATAGTTCCAATATCCCTTATATTTATAACTTTTATAGCAAAAAAATCACAAAAATATTTTAAGGAACAGCAGGATTATTTGGGTCATGTAAATGGGCAGGTTGAAGAAGTTTATGGTGGGCATAATATTGTAAAAGTATTTAATGGAGAGGAGGATGCAATAAATAGATTCAATACTGACAATGAAACACTTTATAAAAGTGCATGGAAATCACAATTTTTATCTGGTCTTATGCAGCCTATAATGATGTTTATAAGTAATATTGGTTATGTTGCAGTTGCAATTCTCGGAGGTTTTTTTGCAATACAAAATAAAATAAGTGTTGGAGATATACAGTCATTTATCCAATATACAAGAAGTTTTACTCAGCCACTTGCTCAGATTGCTCAAATATCAAATATGCTTCAGTCTATAGCAGCATCTTCTGAAAGGGTTTTTGAATTCTTAGAAGAAGAAGAAGAGGTTCAATTTGCAGATAATCCAGAAAGTATTGAAAATATTGAAGGAAACGTAGAATTTAGAAATGTTAAATTTGGATATTATCCAGATAAAACAATAATCAATAATTTTAGTCTTAAAGTAAATGAAGGTAAAAAAGTGGCTATTGTAGGACCTACTGGAGCTGGTAAGAGTACAATTATAAAGATACTTATGAGATTTTATGATATAAATAATGGTGATATACTTATTGATGGGAAAAGTATATACAATTTTAATAGAAGAGATCTTAGGAAACTTTTTGGAATGGTCCTTCAAGAAACATGGCTATTTAATGGATCAATAAAGGAAAATATAAGATATGGAAATCTTGATGCATCTGATGAAGAAGTACATAATGCAGCTGAAAGTGCAGAAGCAGATGAATTTATAAGTACATTTCATGAAGGCTACGATATGATTTTAAATGAAGAAGTAAGCAATGTATCTCAGGGACAAAAGCAGCTTTTAACAATTGCACGTGCAATACTTAAAGATCCTAAAATATTGATACTTGATGAAGCAACAAGTTCAGTAGATACAAGAACAGAATTGAAAATTCAAAAAGCCATGGATACACTTATGGAAGGAAGAACAAGTTTTATAATAGCACATAGACTTTCAACAATAAAAAATGCAGATATAATTCTTGTTTTAAAGGATGGAGATATTATTGAGCAGGGTAATCATGAAGAGCTCATGGCTATGAATGGATTTTATACTAATTTATATAATTCTCAGTTTGAAAAAACAGCAGCAAATTAATTTTAATATATAAGGCGGAGTATTCTTCGCTTTATTTTAATGCTTATAAATATATTTATGATATAATAATATTAATTAAAAAATTACATTAAATTATATATTTTGGAATAATTAAGGGAGAAGATGTGTTAAAGGGAAGTAACTAAAAAATCTGAATTTTAAGATGAGGAATTAACGTGATAAAAAGAAGAGATAGGAATAAATTAAACAAAGGACAAATTGTGAATATATTAAGAAGTGTCACTATGCTCAATCTTTTATTGTGTATAATGACTATTACTTTAATTTTATATGAGGCCATTAAACATAAAAGTATGATTTTGTATTTATTAGTAGGCTTAATTGTATGTATAATATTAAGTGACAAAGTTAGATATATGTTAAAGGAGAATCATGAATCTACTAAAATTAAAAACATGAATTCAATTATTGAAAAAGAAAATATAGATAATTGGGAATTTGAATTATATAATTGCAAAGACAATATTAGTGGGCTATATAATAGTGTATTTTTAGAAAATATATTAGGAAAAATTAATAAAGAAAAATTTATACCAACAACAATAGCTGTTTTTTATATAAAAGGATTATCGTGCTTAATGGAAGAAGAAGAAAAAAAGAAAGCTATTTTTAAAGCAGCCGATATAGTTATAAAGAATAAGCTTAAAAATAATATAGCATGTTTATCAAAAAGTAGTAGTATTATTTTGTTTTTTATAAATTACAATAAAAATAATTCAGTTAGTATTATAGAGAAAATATGCCATGAGTTTAACGAGTTGTATGCAGAAAATGATCTTACAATGATATATGGTTTTGAAGAGATTAGCAGTAAAGATGAAATTATATATAAAATGTATGGAGAAATATTACAAAATATACATTTATCAATCTTTAAATAAAAGTTATATAGAATGTATTTTAATTAAATGATTTATATTGGGAGTTGTATTAAAAATTGACAAAATATAATATAAATTATATTATAAATATAATATCTACATTGAATTTTAAAAAAATAATGTAGATATAAGTTATAATGATATTATTTCTTTAAAATAACATGATGATTATGGCCAATTTATTTGACATATTATTTCGTTTTTTTTGGAATTTATCTAGATATTATAACTTGATGTTTGTTGATAAAGATTTGTTCAGATTTAAGTAAACTTAAACTGTACATTTTATATAAATATAAACATGAATGGAGTAGATAAGCATGAAAGCAATATTAACAGTAATTGGGCAGGATAAAGTGGGGATTATAGCGCGTGTAAGTGCTAAAATGTTAGAATTTAATATTAATATTTTAGATGTTAACCAGACTATAATGCAGGATTTTTTTACAATGATGATGATGTTAGACTGCACAAACATGAAAGGAAATTTTGATGAAGTGAGATCGGCATTAACAGAAGAGGGTAAAAAACTTGGAGTTGATATAAAGATTCAAAGAGAAGAAATTTTCAAGTCAATGCATTCACTATAATCAGGAGGGGCAATATGAATACTAATAATATACTTGAGACAATAAAGATGATTGAAGAAGAAAAACTTGATGTTAGAACTATAACAATGGGAATTTCTTTACTTGACTGTATAGATCCAGATGGAGATAAAGCAAGAATTAAAATATATGATAAAATAACAAGAAGTGCAGAAAAATTGGTTGAAGTTGGGAGACAAATAGAATCTGAATTTGGTATTCCAATAGTTAATAAAAGAGTTTCTGTTACACCAATGTCTATGATTTGTGGAGCAACGGATGAAACAAGTTATGTTAAATTTGCACAAACATTAGATAGAGCAGCAGAAACATTAGGAATAGACTTCTTAGGAGGTTTTTCAGCATTAGTACATAAAGGTTGCACTAAAGGAGATAGAATTTTAATAAATTCTATTCCAGAAGCATTGGCAATAACAAAAAAGGTTTGTGCATCAGTAAATGTTGGATGTACTAAATCTGGTATTAACATGAATGCTGTAAGGGATTTAGGACATATTGTAAAGCAAACTGCTGAATTAACTAAAGATACCCATGGATTTGGGTGTGCTAAGTTGGTTATATTTGCAAATGCAGTAGAAGATAATCCATTTATGGCTGGAGCATTCCATGGAGTTGGTGAAGCTGAAAGAATTATAAATGTAGGAGTAAGTGGACCTGGAGTTGTTAAGAGAGCTCTTGAAAAGGTACGAGGAGAGTCATTTGATACTGTTGCGGAAACAATTAAACAAACTGCATTTAAAGTTACAAGAATGGGTGAATTAGTTGCAAAAGAAGCATCAAGAAGATTAGATGTACCATTTGGTATAGTTGACTTATCTCTTGCACCTACACCAGCAGTTGGAGATTCAGTTGCAGAAATATTAGAGGAAATTGGATTAGAACAAGTTGGAACACACGGAACTATAGCAGCCCTTGCGATGCTAAATGACGCAGTTAAAAAAGGCGGAGTAATGGCATGTAGCCATGTTGGAGGATTAAGTGGAGCTTTCATTCCAGTATCAGAAGATGCAGGAATGATAGATGCTGTAATTAGTGGTTCATTAAATTTAGAAAAATTAGAAGGAATGACATGTGTATGTTCAGTTGGACTTGACATGATTGCAATTCCAGGAGATACTCCAGCATCAACAATTTCAGGTATGATTGCTGATGAAGCTGCAATTGGAGTAATTAATAATAAAACAACAGCAGTAAGAATAATTCCAGCACCAGGATGTAACATTGGTGATATGGTTGAATTTGGAGGGCTTCTTGGAAGAGCTCCAGTTATGAAGGTTAATGGGAAATCTTCAGAGTTATTTGCAAACAGAGGCGGAAGAATTCCAGCACCAATACATTCATTTAAAAATTAATAATATTAAAGATTAAACTGAGTACTTATATAGTATTCAGTTTTTTTGTGTTTAAAATTATGATTGTAAAGAAAAATATTTTGTATATATAGGTAAAAGTAAAAAAATAATCATAAGCTTATTCATAAAAGTATAATAATCTTTTTATGAATAAGCTTTATTAATTAGTAAAATAATTTTAATCAATAGGCTAAGAAAAAAGAATTACAAGAATTTTACGGTTATTAGGTGTGCTTACAGGAAGTGGTCCAATTTTAAATAAATAGTATGATCCTAATTTAGACACTGTTATATTTGTAAAGGGTATTCCTGATAAATATGCATTAAAATACTTAGAATATTGAGGTGGCATATATTTATAAGTAAAAGTTAAAGAGTTAATAGTACCTCTATTTTCTATATATACAAACATGCCATCAGGAGATTTATCTATAACCAGCTTCTGCTGTGATAAATAAATGTATGAATAATTTGTATTCTTTAAAGATGGAGTTTTTGTTGTATTATATGCAGAAAGAGGATTGTTAATAAATGATTCTGTATTATTGTCAGGTAGTGGCATCAAATAGTAATTAAGATTAAGAATTGAATTAGGTGCAATTGATTCAGTGATACAATAATTAGATTTTAAGTTTGTGCAAGGGTAATATATTCCAGTACTACTGTTCATAAGCGTACCGCTTACATATGTTAAATTACCACTTGTAGTTAGGTTTATATTAAAATCTTCAATTATTGAGGATGATTCATTTTTTATAAAGACATTAAATTTAATTTGATCCTGCCAGTTAGTATTGTATATTTCAGCAGGTGATAGAATGAATGAAATATTCGGAGAAGGAATTATTTCAATATTGATTGGAGTTCCAGGGAGAGTTGGAACTGTTGAATAGCTATAATTTATTTTATATGAATAACCATATTTGTATAAAATCTCTTCTGTACTCATCTTACACTCCTTATAAATTGCTTATAGTATATAATATGTAAAACATATTAAAAGGTGAAAAATATACACACACAATGCACTAGAATATTCATAATATATGTTAGAAAAGTATAGCAAGGAGTGATGCAACATTGGTTTTTGATAATAAAAAAGTTATTCATGAAGATTTAACAAATGAGATGTTAAGACCTGTAATGCTTAATAGATTATTAGATTCTCTGGATTTTACCATATCAGAGTCAAGTGTAGTTGAAAATATGAGATTTGATCTTTCGGATTTAGGTATAACTTATGTAGATAAAGGGGAAATCTGTATAAGTGATATGTGGTATAGCTATGATTATATAGGAATAAATAATAATCCTATCAAGGGAAAAATCGGATGTGAAGATATTAACCTTTATGGAAAAGATGGGATGATAGTTAATGATAGTTTAAATGGATACAAGATATATACAGAGTATTTAGGACATGCAAATATGAATTGCTGTGAATATTATAATAAAATAAAATTTTGTGAAACAAATATTAAGTTTGAAATAAAAAATCTTGTAATAACTGTTCAGGGAACAATTGGAGATGAACCTTTTATAGGAACATACACATATAGTGGATCAATTGTTTAATGAGTTATGATGATATGTATGTTCAATTGTTGCTAGATTTTATCAATAGAATAATTTTAAGACTTATAGGTTAAATATTATAAAGTTTATATTTTAAGAAAGGAGGGGATATGATAATGGCTGACTTAAGTGCAATTAATAATGTAATTACAAGTTCAGTAGATAATGGTGATTATAGTGTGGAGATCAATTTATCTGATTATACAAATATTTTAGGAACTACAGCATTGATTATTCTGCCAGTATTGCTAGAAAAAATTTCATTTTTATCTATAGATCCAACAGAGCAATATAATTTTAGTATTGTAGTAGCAGCTGGAAGAACAAAAGATATTGAAATATATCTTTCTAATGCATTTATTAACTCTGGGGATAATATAGGCATTGATCTTAGGGGAGATTCTAAAAATAATTCATATATAAATAGGATACGTTTTTCTCTTGAAAACACAATCAAAAGCAGCAACAGTATTGGCATTCTAGTAATGAATGGACAATCTTTAGAAGTAATAGGAGAAGAAAAAGGAAGTATACTAAATGTTCATGGAGGGGCAGGGAATTGTGCTGTAGGAAATAGTAATGTATTTAATTCTGGAGGTCAAATTGTTTTTTCAGGTCAAGGAACTGTAAGTGCACATGGAGGAGATGCAATAGATCAACCTGCTTATAATGTTGCAATGGATGGTGGTGCTGGCGTAGGCTTTGTAGAAAGTACATCTGGAAATTCATCTGTTTTAATAAAATGCAATGCCATAGTTAATGTATTTGGAGGAAATGGTCAGGAATGTGATGTGAGCAATCCTAATAGTATGACTGTAGGAAATGGTGGACCGGGAATAAGTCTTGGAGAATCAGGAATTCTTATAGTTGAAAGATGTCCGGATATTTCAACGAGCTTAACTGTATTTGGAGGAAATGGTGGACTAATAATTGATTCAAGTAATTCTGGAGCTATGACTGATTTGAGGATAGGAGGAAATGGAGGTAGTGCAGTTATACTTCCAAGCGGTACTGTTGATCTTTTAGGTAGTGTGCAATTAAGAGGTGGAGATGGAACAACAGTTGAATCACATGGAAATCTCCCTATAGTAGGTGGAGATGGAGGATCAGCTGTAAAATTTATTGGAACTACTACAGCAAGGAATACTTTTTTATCTAGTAATGAAGCTGTATTATCTGGAGGCAATGGAGGAACAAGTGGCGTATATGTTGATTTTGATACGTCGTCAATAAGAATTATATCTTCTAAAGGAGGGCGTGGAGGACATTCACTTTTTTTAGGAAGTAATTCAGCAAATGTACAGATTGATGGATCAATATTAGCATCTGGAGAGGGGGGACAAGGTGGAAGTCCTAAAGCTTATTTAGATAATAATAATCTTGACCTAGATACACTAAAAAACACAAATGGTGCTAATGAGCCAGGTAGTGGTGGTAGTAATGGATCATCGATTAGTGGAACAGGAGCAGTAAATTTAAATATGTCTGAATCAACAATTTTAAATGCAGGTATAATAGGTAGCGGTGGATTCGGAATTGAAAGTGATGGAAGTTTAGTTGAAGGAGAAAGTGGAACAACATCTAAGCCGGTTGATATTATAACGAACCCATCACCACATTTTGGCTATATAAATATAAATAGAATTATGGATTTTTCATTAAATTATAACAATAATTTAGTTGAAGATAAAGAATATGATAAAGCTTTAATAAATATTAAAAATTTATTTATTTCTCAGACAGTTGATAGTTGTTTAAATATAGATAGTATGAAAATTCAATCTTATTACAAAGTAGATACACCTAATGAAATATTAGGAAATGCATTTATGGATCTTATAGTTAATTTTAAAGTAAATGCATATGTAAGGGAAATTATTCCTATAATATGTAAAAAAAGTGATGAGTGAGAATAAGGAAACCTTAAAGGTTTCCTTAAAAGTTAATTAATTTTAGTATATAGATTTTAAAACAATATTAGTAGATTAGATTCCACTTAAATTTCCAGTAACATAAACAGATACAGGTGTTTTTAAAGTTCCAGTACTTCCTGTTGCAGTAAATACCTTATCATAAACAGTTCCTGTAGGCATAGCTAAAGTTATTGTATTACCAACAATAGTAACACCTTGACCAGTAGTATTGCTAAGGTCTATTTTAACAGTTCCAGTACCACTTGCAGCATCTGTATCTAGAGCTGCTACATTAGCAGGTGCTGTTAGTGTAGTTACATAAAGGAAGCCAGATGCTATTGAAATAGCATTTGGTATATCTAATTCAACAGAAATTGTTGAAACGTGTTTATAATAATCTGCTGTATTTGTTGTAAGAGCTGTCTGAAGTGCTATAGCATCATTTCTGTAATAAGATGTTTTTGCAGTTGTTAAATTAGTTGGATCGTATGCAGTCATAACAGAAGTTACTTGTGCAGAGTAAGATGTTATAGAAAGAGCAGCTGAAGTATCAGTTGTCTGACTTACAGATCCTATTAAAACAGGTGTACCAGTACTAGTATTATCAGTTTCATAAAATTCAACTATATAAGTTACATTGTCACCAGGTGTATTATTAGATGCAATATAGCTAACATCTACAGAAATATCTAGATTACCAGAAGCAGCATAAGCTATTGTACTATCAGACCAAATAGTATTTGCAAGGGAAACTGGTGCTGTTGATGCTGAAATAACAATTGGAGCATCAGTAGAAAATGCAGAATCTGCTGCAAATTTAAATTTACTTGCATTAGCATCACTTGCAAGTACAGAAACAAGTCTTACACCGATATATTGAGCAGTTTGATTTAATGTTGATTTTGCAATAGAGATATCTATTGAACCATCAATAACGTTAGCTGGAATACCAGTAGATAGTAAATAGTTAGCTTCTTTTAATAGGTCATTAGCTTGTCCGTTAACAGTAACAGTAATATCAGTATCAGCATTGGATTCATATCCATTAGAAGGTAAGTTGTTAATGAGTATACCTAAGGTACTGGCTGCAGTTGTATTTAAAGTTGCCATAAAAATTTCTCCTTTAATTTACAAATTTATTTATTGAGTAAAGCAATATAATAATTTAGCACATAATATGAGTTAACTTCCCTTCAATATAATACTTAAGAAGTTAAACTTTAATTGCATAATATATAATATTCAAAGTAACATAACTTGACACATAATTTTATAAAAAACTAACTTTTAAATATCTTGACTGTATCAGTGAAACAATATACACTAATATGAGTATTTAAAGAATTTGTAAAATTATAATTGAAAATATAGAAGATTAAGAATATAAAAATTGATATCTTATTTAAGATATAATTTAGATAAAACATTATAGTTAATTATATATTTTCAAGTTAACATAGAGTAGGTGAAAAGATGACAAATGAAAAGAAGTTTTTACCAATAAGCAAGAGAGATATGATAGATCGAGGCTGGGACCAGTGCGATTTTATAATTGTAACCGGTGATGCATACATTGATCATCATAGCTTTGGTACTGCAATTATATCAAGAGTTCTTGAAGCACAAGGGTATAAAGTGGGAATTATTCCACAGCCTGATTGGAAGAATATTTATGACTTTCAAAGACTTGGACGTCCAAAGTATGCGTTTTTAGTTAATGGTGGAAACATGGATTCTATGGTAAATCATTATACTGTAAGTAAAAAAAGAAGAGAAAAGGATATGTATTCTCCAGGTGGAAAAATGGGACTTAGACCTGATTATGCTACCATTGTTTATTGTAATAAAATAAGAGAAGCATATAAGAATATAGATATTGTAATTGGAGGTGTTGAAGCAAGCCTTAGAAGATTTGCTCATTATGATTACTGGGAAAATAAAGTTAGAAAATCAATACTTTTAGATAGTAGTGCAGATCTTTTAATTTATGGGATGGGTGAAAAGCCTATAGTGGAAATTGCTGAAGGACTTAAAAATGGTGTAAAAGCTAAAGATATAAATTATGTAAGGGGAACGTGTTATCTAGCAGAGAATTTAGATTATGTACAGGATTATATAGAGATTCCTTCTTATAAAGAAGTAGTTAGTGACAAGAAAAAATATGCAGAATCTAGCAGGATAGAGTATCAAGAACAAGATTCTGTAAGAGGAAAAGTACTTGTTCAAAAACATGGAAATATATACATGGTTCAAAATATACCACAGCCTCCACTAAACAGAGAGGAGCTTGACAAAGTTTATGATCTTCCATATATGAAAAATTATCATCCTATTTATGAAAAGCATGGAGGAATCGCAGCAATTGAAGAAGTTAAATTTAGTACAGTAAGTTCTAGAGGATGTTTTGGGGATTGTAAGTTCTGTGCTATTACTCTTCATCAGGGAAGAGTTGTTCAAAGTAGAAGTAAGGAATCTATCTTAAAGGAAATTGAAGGAATTACTCACTTACCAGACTTTAAAGGTTATATACATGATGTTGGAGGTCCAACAGCCAATTTCAGGAAGCCTGCATGTGATAGACAGTTGGCTTTTGGTGCATGTAAGGGTAAGGAATGTCTTTCTCCAAGTGTATGTAGCAATATGGATGTAGATCACACGGAATATTTGGATCTTCTTAGAAGTATTAGAAAAGTTCCAGGGGTTAAAAAAGCTTTTGTACGTTCTGGTCTTAGATATGATTATATAATGGCTGATAAGGACGATACCTTCTTTAAAGAACTTGTAGAACATCATGTTAGTGGGCAGCTTAAAGTAGCACCAGAACATGTTTCAGCTCAAGTTTTAAAGTATATGGGTAAACCAAGCGGAGATACTTATGATAAATTTGTATCTAAATTTGAAAAGATAACTAAGAAAATAGGAAAAAAACAATATATAGTACCATACTTAATGTCATCTCATCCTGGAAGTACGTTAGAATGTGCAATAGAGCTTGCAGAATATTTACGTGACATTAATTATCATCCTGAACAGGTCCAGGATTTTTATCCTACGCCAGGAACACCTTCAACAACAATATACTATACAGGAATAGATCCAATTACAATGAAAGAAGTTTATGTTCCAAAGAGTAAGCACGAAAAAGCAATGCAAAGAGCTCTTCTTCAATATAGAAATCCTAAATATTACAATCTTGTTTATGAAGCACTTGTAGAGGCAGGAAGAACTGATTTAATAGGAGATGGACCAAAGTGTTTAATAAGAGATAAGAAAAGATGCAATGGAAATGGAAACCAAAATAGTTTCTTACATGATAAATCTAAAGTTGTATCTGGAAAATCAAAGAATTCTAAAAAGATTAGTAGAAATAATAACAGAAATTCAGATAAGAATTCAAAATTAGGAAGTGCTAAAGCTAAAGATAATTCTGGAAACAAAAATTATATTGGAAAGAAAAAGACAAATAAGAGTAAAACTTCAGGAAGAAAAGGAAGATAAAATAAAAATTATTAAAAATTGTGCTTAGATATTATAATTTAGGCACAATTTTTTATTACAATTTTCTTTAATTTATTTTATATTATTGCGCCTGTTTGTATAAATGTGACATAATAATTATATATGAGTGTTTTATAATAAAATTATAAAATTTTTATACGAAAAAAATTAGAGTTTGCCAAAGTTATGGAGAAGAAGGGTTACTAATTAGTTTCATAAATATAAGAAAACTTATGGCATCATAATTATTACATTTAAGGAAGGTATAAATATGTTTGGAATTAGTGGTTTAGGTAAAGAGAACATTACTAGAAAGAGTATTACAAGAAAGTATAAGAATGCAAGAATAACAATTCTTGATGCTAAATATAAAAAAGTTGATGGTAAAGATGTACTTCTTGATGAAGAAAAGGTAGACAAGCTGTTTAGTGATGTGAATAAGGCGTGTGAAATTAACAGCTCAAGGCATAATCCAAGCAGCAAGAGAATTCTTATTGCAAATGATGAAAGTAAAATTGAAGAATTATTAAATAAAGAAGATAAAGAAGAGCTTAAAGAAACAGTTTTTAATGATGAATTCATGGATGTTTATGAGCCAAGATATAGTATGGAAGATGTTTATCTTGAAGATAGAGAAAAGAAACAGATAATAACTACTTTAAATATTAAAAAGCATGAAAATATAATATATAGACAATGGGGATTTAAGAATAGTTACAATGGAAACAGACCAGTTATATTTAATTTTTTTGGAGCTCCTGGTACTGGAAAGAGTATGGCAGCTGAAGCTGTGGCAAAGTATCTTAATAAGAAAATTTATTCAATAAATTATGCTAATCTTGAATCAAAATATGTAGGACAAACACCTAAAAATATTAAAAAAGCATTTGAAAAGGCTAGAACTGATGATGCTGTTTTAGTTTTTGAAGAAGCAGATTCATTTTTAGGAAAACGTCTTACCAATATAAGCCAATCGGCAGATTATGGTGTAAATATAACTAGAAGTGTTATGCTATTAGAATTAGAAAAATTCTCTGGAGTCGTAATTTTTACTACGAATCTTTTAGAGAATTATGATGAGGCATTTAAGAGAAGAATACTTGCAAGTGTCGAATTTAAAATACCAGATGAAAAAGGAAGAAAAGCAATATTTGATGTTCATATGCCAGAAAAACTTCCTCTTGCAGAAGATGTTAATTCAGAAGTGCTTGCACAGGAATTTACAAAAGTATCAGGTGCTGATATTAAGGACATAATATTTATGGCAGCAATAAATGCAATTGAAAGAAAAGAAAAAGAGAATAATGAAAAACAAGAAAAATTAATAAAATCAGTTGTATATGATGAAGAGAAAAAAGCAGAAAATGAATGTATATCAGGTTTAGCAACTGATGAGGAAGATCATAATAAATCTGAAGATAATATACAGCCTAAATTAATAGTTATAAATGCTGAAAAAGAAATTGCTGCGGACTGTGAAGATAATGAAGAATATATCGAATCATCAGATGATGTCTTTGATGAAATTAGTGAAGAAAAAGAAGAATCTAAAATGACAGAGCAAGAAAGTGCTTTTACAAAAGCAGAAGAACCAGAACAAAATAGTACGGATGCTGTTGTGACTATGGATGATTTTAGAGAAGCATATAGAAATATTAAAAATAGATATATTTATAATTAACCTTTACAAATGATTTTAGCAAGGAGAATGATGACTTTGAAAAAATTAATATCTTGGAATGTAAATGGATTAAGAGCTTGTGTAAAAAAAGGATTTTTAGATTATTTTAATGAAATGGATGCAGATATCTTCTGTGTTCAAGAAACAAAGCTTCAAGAAGGTCAGATAGATCTTGAACTTGAAGGTTATTATGATTACTGGAATTATGCTGAGAAAAAGGGATATTCGGGTACTGCTGTATTTACAAAAGAAAAACCTATAAGTGTAAAAATGGGCCTAGGAATAGAAGAGCATGATAATGAGGGAAGAGTAATTACATTAGAATATGATAAATTCTTTCTTGTTAATGTGTACACTCCAAACTCACAACAGAAACTTGCACGATTAGAATATAGAATGAGCTGGGAAGATGTATTTAGAAATTATCTCAAGGATCTTGAAAAAAATAAGCCTGTAATTTTATGTGGAGACTTAAATGTTGCTCATAAAGAAATAGATTTAAAAAATCCATCCAGCAATAGAAAAAATGCAGGATTTAGTGATGAAGAAAGAAGCAAGATGTCAGAACTTTTAAATTCAGGTTTTACAGATACATTTAGATATTTTTATCCAGATATTGAAGGTGTATATTCATGGTGGTCCTACAGATTTAATGCAAGAGCGAATAATGCAGGATGGAGAATTGATTACTTTATTGTATCACAATCATTAAATGATAAGCTTGAAGATGCAAAGATACATACATCAATTGAGGGTTCTGATCATTGTCCAGTAGAACTTGAAATAAACTTATAAAAATAATTTCAAGTTAAAATAAATCAATATCTAAAAGTAAATCTATAAGTTAAGAGTATAACTTGGTTTTAAAATTATATTTATCACAAAAAGAATAGTACTAGAAACTAAAAGAAAATAATATATCTTGAGAGATAACTTTGATAATTTACTTTTTTCATTGAAATGTGAATAAAAATCAAAAAATTTTCACATTGACAAAAAATGAAACTAATATAAAATAAAAGCAAGGCATTATATTTATTTTTAAATATAATTGTAAAATAAAATTTATTATATTATTTTTCGAATTAAATAGGTATGTTATACATATAATTAATATACTTATAATATTTGTAAAGAAAATGGGGAAGGTAAATGAAAAAAGCACTTTTAGTTATTGATGCTCAAGATGATTTTATTGGGGAGCAGCGGAGTAAGAAAAAGTTTGATTATGAAAATGACATTGATGAACTGATTGACAATATTAATAATGCTATAACATGTTATGATGATGGCAATTGTGAAGTTATCTATGTTGCACATGTACTTCCAAGCAGCTATATAAATAAAAAATTTATAGGTTATGGAATTTCAGGAAGTGAAGGGGCAAAGATTAATGAAAAAATAAAAATAGTATCAGAAAATTATTTTGAAAAACAAACACCAAATGCTTTTAAAAATAATAATCTAAGAAGATTTATAAAAGAAAATGACATAAATGAAGTTAAGATAGTAGGATGTGATGCTTGTAATGCAGTTTCTGCTACAGCAAAAGGTGCAGTAGAACTTGGACTTAAAGTAAGTGTAATGCGCAGTGCAACAGCAACAGTAAACGAAGAAAGATTCATTAAGTTAAGCAGCAAATTAAAGGGATTTGGAGTAGCTTATATATAAAATAAGACACTTTATAATCAAGATTTACCTTGGTTGTAAAGTGTTTTATATTTAAATAAATTTTATATGAACATTTAGCCTCATGATGAATAGAATAAATTATAAGTAAAAGGTTCTTCAGGAGGAAGTATAATGAATCCATATCAATTGATAGTTAAGGTTCAGCAAAAAATACAGAATGACCCTAATTTTGCTAATAAATTTAATGAAGCAGTTGGAAAGCTAAATAAAGTTCCCGGACTTCAAAATAAGGTTTTACAAATAGCACAGATAAGTAACGATGTACAGAGGCAGAGAGAATTAGATAAACTTCCTAAAGAAGTAAAAAAATCTGTGGAAGAAATTCTAAAACTTTTAGAAGAATAAGAATTTTTAATTAACATATTTAATAAAGAAGAGATATACAGCAAATAAAATAATATGCTGTATATCTCTTTTTGCTAAAGAAAAGAATTTTTTAGAGTGATATTAATTAAAATCCATTTTTCTTAGCAATCACTCCACTTTCATTGATGCCAGGTTCTTCAATACTTGTATTAAAGCTGCTTTTGGCATATTGTCCTTGAGATTTATTTCCGTTACGTAAAAAGTTTTCCTTTGAGTAATTTCTTTTGTTGTTATTTTGCATGGATATATCATCTCCTTAAAGGTTAGAAGTAAAAATAGGTACATATATAGTATGTCCTGTGAGTTATTAAATACTTATAATAAATATAGTTA